>OMAM01000934.1_pt1 | contig 12247 bp, 6 predicted proteins | sample 1644621 | NCBI WGS metagenome assembly OMAM01 (sample SAMEA103958120, study PRJEB25191) | human gut metagenome | biome: human-associated habitat [ENVO:00009003]; feature: intestine environment [ENVO:2100002]; material: feces | place: Germany | collected 2013/2015 | reverse complement strand
CGCCACGATGTTGGGCGCACCCTGACCGTTGATCTCCTCACCGCCGGAGAAGGCAAAGTAAATGTCCTTTTCCGGCTGGAAGCCCTGACCGATACCCAGGGCCACACTGAATACGAAATTGAAAATACGGGATACCACGCTCATGGCAGCAATGGCAATATCTCCGTAGACTGCCGCCTGCGCATTCAGCACCATGGTGGACACGCTGGTCAGTCCCTGCCGCATCATACTGGGGAAGCCTGCTGTAAGAATATTCTTATGCACGGCAAATTCCCAGGTAAAATATTTCGGTGTCAGGCTGCTCTGGGTCTTTCCACGCAGGAAAAAGAATAACAGGATCCCAAAGGATATGTACTGGGAGATCATAGTGGAAAGTGCTGCTCCCCGGATTCCCAGATTTAAGCCCCACATAAGGATGGCATCTCCCGCCATATTTAAGATACCGCCTAAGACCAGTCCTACCATCGCCAGATTGGCATAGCCTTCATACCGGAGCACATTGTTCATCACACAGCTGGATGCCATTGCCGGTGCCGACACCAGAATATAAAAGGCATAGATTCGCGCATAGGGAAGAATGGTCTCCGTACTTCCAAGCAATCTGCACAATCCGTTCAGATCCACAATACCGATAATCGCAATCAACACTCCGGCTCCCACCGCCAAATAAAATCCCGTTGCGGAAAAAGCTTTCGCCCGCTCCTTTTCATGAGCTCCTAACAACCTGCTGATATTGCTCCCTGCGCCGTGGCCGAACATGAATCCGAAAGCCTGAATAATTGCCATCAAGCCAAACACCACGCCTACCGCCCCAGTGGCACTGGTGCCTAACTGGCTTACGAACCAGGTATCCACCATATTATACAGATTCGTGATCAGCATACTGATGGTAGTCGGCAGTCCCAGTTCCAGGATCAGCTGCGCCACCGGCTCCTCAGTGAGCCGTTTATACTGTTTTTCCTCTTTTGTCAAAGTCATATCATTCATGTTCCCTGACTCCTATAAGTGTCATCGCACATTTTTCCATGCGATTCTCTATCTGTTTATTTATACTATTATATGATGCCAGGGTCAAAAGGTCTAAGCCCATATGAGCTTGCTCATAAGTGGGTGAAAGACCTTTTGACCCGCCCCGATATGAGCATAAAAGTGGGATGATAATCCCACGATATGCGATTTTGTACGTCAGACCAGAGATTTGCCGGGTTCACCACAGTGAAAAATAGCGTCTGTCCGTTCGGACACGACGCTATTATAGATGATTCTCTTTGAAAATGTAAGCCCTTTCAGCTGTTTTTTTACTTAAATTTTACGTTCAGCATCACAGCTTCTCACTGAAATAGCTCTTATAGCCCTCCCCGAAGATCTCCGTGGCACTGGTGACGATCATAAATGCCAGGGGATCCTCTTCCTTTACGATTTCTTCCGCCTTGGGAGAAATGTTTTTCTTCATAGCGCACATGATGACGCTCTTCTCCTTGCCGCTGTAAGCACCACTGCCCTGTACATAAGTCACACCAATGTCCAGCTCCTCCAACAATCTCCCTGCGATTTTTTCCGCATGGTCGCTTATAATATAGATCAGCTTCGCCTCATCACGACCGTACAATACCACATCCAGCACCACTGATGTGATAATGACCACGATACCGGCATACAGTGCCTTGTCAACATTCCGGAATACAAATGCCGATGCTATGACAATAACCATATCTGTCAGGAAAAACAATGCTCCCGTCTTGAGGTACGGAAACTTCAAACGTAGTAATTTGATAATAATATCTGTTCCTCCCGTAGTGGATCCGGCCTTGAACACCCATCCCATGGATACTGCCATCAAGGCACTTCCGGCCAGAGAGGCAAGCAATGGATCTGTGGTCACTGCTCCAACCGGTGTCAATAAGTTTGTAAATAATGAAGTCATTGCCGTACAATAAATCGTAGACAAAATAAACCGCAATCCAAATTTCCAGATACCGATCAGCAGGATCGGTATGTTGATGAGTAACATCCAGGTACCTGTCTCAATTCCGAACAGACGGTTTAAAATAATGGCAATACCGGTGATACCGCCGGGTGCCAGGGAGTTCGGATCCAAAAACATGCTGACGGATACCGCATAGACAAAGGATGCTACCGTGATCATTACATAATCCCGGAACATCTGCAGGGGTGTCTTTTTATCCAGTCTCTGTATTTCCAGTTCTTTTTCAGTCTTTTTCGCCATATTTCTCTCCATTCCACACATAAAAGCCGCATATCTATAATATGCGGCTTTTATCAGTGATACATTCACTTCTTTTCTAAGAAACTATGCAGCGACATCTGCATGACTCTGCACAATTATATATTTGCTCTGACTACCTTGGGCTGATAGCCTTCTTTTTCCAGGGCAGCAATGATCTCTTTCTTATGCTCGGTACCAAAAGCTTCCAGTGTGATACGCAGTTCCACGGCAGCACTGCGGTTGATGGATACAAACTGGTTGTGCTCCAGCTTGATGACATTACCGTTAACGCCGGCAATGATACCGGATACTCTGCACAGTTCACCGGGCTTGTCGGGAAGCAATACGGATACGGTGAAGATACGGTCTCTTAAGATCAGACCCTGCTGTACTACGGAGGACATGGTGATGACATCCATATTACCGCCGCTTAAGATAGATACAATACGCTTATCCTTCACATTCAACTGTTTTAAGGCTGCCACGGTCAGCAGTCCGGAATTCTCCACGATCATCTTGTGGTTCTCCACCATATCCAGGAAGGCTACTACCAGATCCTCATCCTCCACGGTAATCACGTCGTCCAGATTCTTCTGTAAATACGGGAAAATCTTACTTCCGGGAGTCTTAACCGCAGTACCGTCTGCAATGGTGTTGACCTTTGGCAGAGTGGTTACCTTGCCGTTCTTTAAGGATACCTGCATACAGTTAGCTCCCGCAGGTTCTACACCGATGACCTTGATCTTCGGGTTCAGCAGTTTTGCCAGTGTGGAAACACCGGTTGCCAGTCCGCCGCCACCGATGGGAACTAAAATATAGTCTACCAGGGGAAGCTCCTTGAAGATCTCCATGGCAATGGTACCCTGACCGGTCGCCACAGTCAGATCATCAAACGGATGAATGAAAGTATAACCGTGCTCTTCTGCCAGTTCATATGCCTTTGCGCATGCCTCATCATAGACATCACCGTGCAGCACTACCTCTGCGCCGTACCCTCTGGTACGGTTTACCTTGATCAGAGGTGTGGTGGTGGGCATTACAATGGTGGCCTTGCTGCCGTAGCATTTCGCCGCATAAGCCACACCCTGTGCATGGTTGCCTGCGGAGGCAGTGATCAGTCCCTTGGCACGCTCTTCATCCGTCAGTGTGCTCATTTTGTAATAAGCGCCTCTTAACTTGTAGGCTCCGGTAAACTGTAAGTTCTCAGGCTTTAAGTATACACGGTTTCCGGTCTGGGCGCTGAAATAATCACTGTATACCAGCTTGGTCTCTAACGTTACCTTTTTTACGATTTCACTTGCTTCTTCAAATTTCTCTAAAGTCAACATTTCTTCCTGCATTTTTCTTCCCATGCCTTTCTGTCACACTTTCCTTGGTCTGTCTGTTATTCCTCCTGCGTATCCGTCTGTTTCTCGTCCTCAGGCAGATGCAGTTCTCCGATATCCTCCATATTCACATCAAACAATGCGTTTACAAATTCCTCAGAATTGAACTTCTGGAGATCCTCGATGGTCTCTCCCACACCGATGTATTTTACCGGAACCTTCAGTTCAGACTGGATTGCCACCGCAATACCACCCTTCGCCGTTCCATCCATCTTCGTCAGAATGATGCCCGTGAGGTCTGCCACCTCACCAAATTCTCTCGCCTGTACCAACGCATTCTGTCCGGTGGTACCGTCCAGTACGATCAGGTTCTCTCTGTGGACATTCGGGAACTCCTTGTCAATGATGCGGTTCATCTTGCGAAGTTCTTCCATCAGGTTCTTTTTATTATGCAGTCTGCCGGCAGTATCAATCAGAAGCACATCCACGCCTCTTGCTTTCGCTGCATTCACGGCATCAAACACCACACTGGCGGGATCCGCGCCCTCTTTTCCGCCGATCATGGGAACATCCGCCCGGGATGCCCACTCTGCCAGCTGGTCTCCTGCTGCGGCACGGAAAGTATCCGCTGCGGCAATAAGGACTTTCCTGCCCTCATCCTTTAATTTACCTGCCAGCTTCCCCACGGAAGTGGTCTTACCCACACCGTTGACACCAATGACCATGATCACGGATTGTTCCTTCTCGAAATCATAGGCGGTCTCATCCACCTGCATCTGCTCCTTAATACTTTCGATCAGAAGCTGTTTGCATTCTGAAGGCTCCTTGATATGCTTTTCTTTTACCTGCTGCTTTAATCTCTCCACAATAGCGGTGGTGGCATTGACACCGATATCTCCCATAATGAGGATTTCTTCCAGTTCTTCGTAGAAATCATCATCAATGGCAGAAAAACCGCTGAAGACCGAATCGATTCCCCGGACAATGTTATCACGGGTCTTGGTCAGCCCTTCTTTCAGCCTCGCAAAAAAGCCTTTCTTTTCCTCACTCATCCCATTTCCTCCAATCAGCATTCTATCCAGAAAAACGCTTGCGTTTTTCTTGTATGAAACTTAGAACTTCTTCACGATTTTCATACTAATCGTCCAGGTCCTTGTCAATGAGGTTGACGCTGACTAAGGTAGATACGCCCTTCTCCTGCATGGTGATACCATACAGTCTATCCACCTGTTCCATAGTGCCACGTCTGTGGGTAATGACAATGAACTGGGTGTTCTTGGTCAGCTTATGTAAATATTTTGCAAAACGTCCTACATTGGAGTCATCCAGTGCGGCCTCGATCTCGTCTAACAGACAGAACGGAGACGGCTTCAGGTTCTGAATTGCGAACAGTAGGGAAATGGCGGATAACGCCTTCTCTCCACCGGAGAGCTGCATCATGTTCTGAAGCTTTTTGCCGGGGGGCTGTGCGATGATACGGATGCCTGCCTCCAGAATATCCTCATCCTCCATCAGTTCCAGTGTTCCCTTACCACCGCCGAAGAGTTCCTTGAATACCTTATCGAACTCTCTGCTGATCTCTGCGAATTTCTCCGTAAACTGTTTGCGCATGGCGGTATCCAGTTCTTCGATGATGCCTTCCAGCGTCTTCTCCGCTTCCACCAGATCGTCATGCTGGGTCTTCATGAAAGTATAGCGTTCCATCAGGTTCTTATAATCCTCAATAGCGTTGACATTGACATTGCCAAGCTTACGGATCTCGTCCTTCAGACCGCTGATCTCACGTTTCATAGCGGGAAGATCATTCATCTCTTCGTTGCGGAGTCCTGCCGCATCGCTTAAGGTGATCTCATACTCATCCCACATGTAATTGATCTGACCTTCGATGCCGTCCTCCAGCTTTTTCTTCTGTTCGCCCAGACGATAGACTTCCTTATCCAGGGCATTCATACGCTCGGACATTTCTTCTCTGCTGCGGAAGAAATCTTTCTGTTTTGCAGACAGTTCTTCCTTTTTCGCAATGTCTTCGTCCAGCTTCTTCCTGGAAGCATCCTGATTCTCGTGAGAAGCCGCGATGGTCTTCTCAATCTCCAGGATGTTGTTCTTCTTGCGTTCCACTTCCTGTGCATTTTCCGTCAGAGCCTCTAAGATCTCATTCAGCTCTGCCTGTGCACGTTCCAGCTCGCCGCCTATACGATCCACATTTGCCTGCTTGTAATCCAACGCCTGACGCATCTTCTCGACTTTTACTTCCCATTCTCCTGCGTGAGCGGAAGCTTCGCTCTCTTCCAGCCTGCAGCTCTCCAATTGTTTCTGGAAGCCCAGGATCTGTTCCTGCGTCGTCTTCTCCAGTTCTTCGCTGGCAGCCAGTTCCTGCGTAATGGATTCCTTGCCGGAACGGATCTCGAAGATCTTAGTCTCGATCTCCTGCTCCTCCAGCTTCAGAGACTGTGCACTCTCTGCCTCTTCTTCCATGCGCTCACGCGCCTGGGAAATATTCAGTCTTGCGGTATTCTGTTCGATGGACTTGCGCTGCATCTCGGTCTTCAGTGCTTCCAGATCCATACGAAGCTTATTTCTCTTACTCTTGGTGTCTTCGATCTTCTGATTGTAGGTTTTGATATCCTCAGAGAGCTTTTTCACCTTTTTCTCCAGTTCGTCCATCTCACGACGTCTTCCCAGGAGATTGCTGTTGTTTTTAAAAGCACCGCCGCTGATGGCACCACCGGGAACTAAGAGTTCGCCTTCCAGGGTGACCATGCGGATGCCGTAATCGAATTTTCTTGCGATCTTCACAGCATTGTCCACATTGTCTACCACAACGATACGTCCCAACATAGCTTTCGCTACATTGCGGTATGCTTCTTCTGTGCCTACCAGTTCATCCGCCATACCGATGACACCTTTTTCCTTAAGTGCCTCCGGATTCTTGAATTCCTGGGGCTTGGTAATACTGGTCAGAGGCAGGAACGTGGCTCTTCCGAGACGGTTTTGTTTTAAAAAGCCGATCATATGCTTGGCGGTCTCTTCGTTATCCGTTACGATATTCTGGATATTGCCGCCCAGTGCAGTCTCGATAGCGGTCTCGTATTTGGCTTCCACCTGGATGATGTCCGCTACGACACCGATGATGCCTTTTTCCTTCTCCTTCTGCTCCATGACCTTTTTGACGCTGCCGCCGTAACCGTCATAGCGCTCGGTGATATTGGTCAGGGCTTCTAACTTGGACTGTTCCTGATGGAAACGGTTCTGTGTCTCCCGCAGCTTCGCATCCAGTCCGGTGAGATTCTCACGGATATTGCCAAGCTCCAGTTCGGATGCTGCTTCCTGTTCCGTCATCTGACGCAGTTCCTCAGTCACGGTCTCAAAAGTCTCTTCCAGCTTCTTCACCGTTTCTTCTCTGGCTGCCTCATCGGATTTGGCACGTAACAGTCTGGAATTTAACTCTGCCTTGCGGATATTGATCTGCTCCATCATGGTATCGAAGCGGCCCATCTTTGATTTAATGGTAGCTCTCTGGTTCAGTTCGCCAATAATGGTGTTTTTACCGGCTTCGATATTATTGTTGAGCTCAGTGATCTTATTCTGGATAGCTTCCAGATCAGCCTTTGCTTTCGCCGCAGCTTCTGCAATCTCCTGCACCTGGGTGTCTGTATCCTTTTTATCGGTTAAGATATCCTGCTTTTCCTGTTCTTTGCCGGCAATCTCTTCTTCCAGGGCTGCTTTACGGTTGTTCAGATGGGTCTCACTGCCGTGGGCAGAATTGATCTGTTCCTTTAAGACATTGATCTCGCCCTCTAACTTACCGCGCATCAGACCGGTATCCGTCAGTTGTTCCCTGGTGGCTTCGATAGCAGCATCCAAACCTTCAATCTCCTGCTGGATCCGTTCGTATTCTTCCTTGATACCCTCATATTTTTCACCGGTCTCACCAAGTTCTGTGCTTGCCAGATTGTATTTTTCTTCTGCGGAAGCAAGCTGCTCTCTCAGTCTCTTATTTTCCAATAAGAACACATTGATATCTAAGGATTTCAACTCTTCCTTTTTCCTCAGATAGACCTTTGCCACCTCGGACTGCTTCTCCAGAGGTCCTACCTGTTTTTCCAGTTCGGACAGAATATCATTCACACGCACCAGATTCTGTTTTTCGTTCTCCAGCTTTGTCTGGGCTGCTGCTTTTCTGCGCTTGAATTTCACGATACCGGCAGCCTCGTCGAACAGTTCACGCCGTTCCTCGGGTTTACCGCTTAAGATCTTGTCGATCTGGCCCTGTCCGATAATGGAATAGCCCTCCTTACCGATACCGGTATCATAGAACAGTTCGTTGACATCTTTTAATCTGCAGGGTGTACCGTTGATCAGATATTCACTTTCTCCGGAACGGTAGATCCGTCTCGCCACCGTGACTTCATCATAGTCGATTGCCAGCTGATGGTCGCTGTTGTCCAAAGTAATGGCAACATAAGCATAGCTCAACGGCTTTCTGGTCTCTGTTCCCGAGAAAATAACATCCTGCATACTGGCACCGCGCAGCTGTTTGATGCGCTGTTCACCCAGTACCCATCGTACCGCATCCGCAACGTTACTTTTACCGCTGCCGTTAGGTCCTACGATACCGGTAATTCCGTTGTGGAACTGAAATACAATCTTATTGGCAAATGATTTGAACCCGTGTATCTCAATACTTTTTAAATACATATCCTCTATCCCTCAATAGCAGAAGTGCCTCGTAAGCTGCCTGCTGTTCTGCCGCTTTTTTTGTTCTTCCCTGTCCACGACCCAGGCATTCTCCCTCCATGTCGATCTCTACCACGAAGGTCTTGTCGTGTTCCGGCCCGCTCTCATCCAACAGCCGGTATTCGAACTCTTTTTTGAGTTTCCCCTGGATCAGTTCCTGGAGATTGCTCTTACTGTCGTAGAAGAGACGCTTGTCCTCTAAATCCGACAGAATAAAGCGGTCAATAAAAGCCTTCGCAGGCTGCATGCCACCGTCCAGATAAATGGCACCGATCATGGCTTCCATACCGTCAGAGGTGATGCTGTCTCTGCGCCTGCCGCCAGTATTCTCTTCGCCTTTTCCCAAAAGCATAAACTGTCCCAGCTCCAGGTCTCTGGCACAGAATGCCAGGGAAGGCTCGCACACCATGGAGGCGCGCATCTTGGTCAGCTCGCCCTCGGGAACATCAGGGTGTTCCCGAAATAAGAAGTCACTGGATACCAGCTCCAGTACGGCATCTCCTAAGAATTCGATACGTTCGTAGTTCTCTGTCTTGTTGATCTTTTGTTCATTGGTATAGGAACTGTGGGTCAGAGCCTGCTTCAGCAATGCTTTGTTGTGAAAGCAATAGCCGATGCGCTGCTCCAGCACGTCCATTGTATAACCATCCAACATTTTCTTGTCCTCACTATATTCCGTAGTCCCGGCTATGGTAAGAAACGCGGCACGTTTGCACTCTGTCGCAGAGCGTAACGGCACATAAGCGGTCAGAATACGCCCGCTAAGTGCCGACGTCTGCTTACGGCCTGCTTATTCTTACACCCATCCGGGGCTGTTTGCTTATTTAAATAACCTTGTGATATGAGATGAGATTTGGTAAAATAAAATTATATAGAAATTGGGAGGTAGGAGTATGGCACAGATCAGACCATTTAAGGCATATCGGCCCTGCAAGGGGATGGAGGAGAGGATTGCGGCGCTTCCTTATGATGTATATAACAGGGCGGAAGCGTGTGAAGTGGTGAAGAAGAATCCGGAATCTTTTCTGGCGGTTGACCGGGCGGAGACGCAGTTTGGCGAGGAAGTAGACACATATGCGGACTGTGTATATGAGAAAGCGGATCAGATGCTTCGGGAGAAAATTCAGGAAGGAAAATTCGTACAGGATCCGACGCCATGTTTCTATCTGTATGAACTGACGATGGATGGAAACAGTCAGACCGGGGTGGTAGGCTGTGCATCGATTGATGATTATCGGAACAATGTGATCAAAAAGCATGAGAATACCAGGGCGGACAAGGAGGAAGACCGTATTCGTCATGTGGATACGTGCAGTATGCAGACGGGACCGATTTTCCTGGCGTATCGGGCGAAGGAGGATCTGAAGGAGAAAATCGGAGAGCTGAAAAAGCAGGCGCCGGTCTATGATTTTGTCAGTGAGGATGGAATCGGACATCGTGTGTGGGTGATCGATAACGATTCGGATGTGTCGATGATCGAGGAGGCTTTTAGGAAGATCCCGGCAATCTATATTGCGGATGGACATCATCGATGTGCTTCTGCAGTGAAGGTGGGGCTGAAGAGGAGAGAGCAGTATCCGGATTATACAGGAGAAGAGGAATTTAATTATTTTCTTTCCGTGATTTTCCCGGATGAAGAGTTACGGATCCTGGATTATAATCGTGTAGTGAAGGATCTGAACGGACTGGATGTAGCCGCTTTCCTTACACGTATTGGAGAATATTTCACAGTGGAGAAAAAGGGACAGGCGCCTTACAGACCCACAAAGAAGGGCATGTTTGGCATGTATCTGGAGGATGAATGGTACAGTCTTGTCGCAAAAGAGAAAATAAAAAGTGAGGATGCCGTAGAGGGACTGGATGTATCGCTTTTGCAGAATTATCTGTTAGATCCCATTTTGGGGATTAAGGATCCGAAGACAGATAAGAGAATTGATTTCGTCGGAGGTATCCGGAGACTGGGAGAACTGGAACGGAGAGTACATACGGACATGAAGGTGGCGTTTGCGATGTATCCCACATCTATTGCAGAGCTTTTTGCGGTGGCGGACGCAGGACGGTTGATGCCTCCAAAGTCCACATGGTTCGAGCCGAAGCTTCGAAGCGGGCTGTTCCTGCATGAGATTGAGCGGTGATCCACAGGATTTCTAAAGGCAAAAATGACAGAATAGAATGTAGCAATCGTGCCGCAGAAAAGAGGGAATATGACAAATAAACTTTATAAATTGATGAACTGGCCCAAAATAGAAGAGATCACGTATTCCGAATGCGATAATCCCCATGAGCTGTTGGGACCCCATAAGCAGGGAAGCAAAATGCTGGTACAGGCATACTTCCCGGGAGCAGAGAAAGTAACGATCCACTGGAAGAAGACCGGACAGGTGGGAGAGGCATTTCTTATGGATGTTCCCATGGAACTGGCAGATGAAGAGGGATATTTTGCCGCACTGGTAAATGCAGGGAAAATGGCACCTTATGAATATGTAGTGGAATATGGTAAGACCGAAAACCGTGAGGCACACAGATGGATCTGTGGGGATGCGTACCGGCATGTTCCGCAGATCACGAAGGAAGACATGGATCGTTTTGCCGCCGGCATTCATTATACAATCTATGAAAAGCTGGGAGCACATCCCATGGAACTGGATGGGGACGAGGGAACCTATTTTGCTGTCTGGGCGCCGAATGCCATGCGTGTCAGCGTAGTCGGTGATTTTAATGAATGGGACGGGCGGATCCATCAGATGAGACGGTTAGGGGATTCCGGTATCTTTGAACTGTTTATTCCCGGAGCGGAAGCCGGAGACTGTTACAAATACGAGTTGAAGATCAAGGGAGGACTTACTTATCTGAAGGCGGATCCCTACGGCAATGCAGCACAGAAGAGACCGGAGACGGCTTCTGTAATTGCGGATATCCGTAATTATCAATGGGAGGACGACGAATTTCTGAAAAGCCGCAAAAAATATCAGTGCGGTAATGCTCCGGTGAGCGTCTATGAAATGTATCTGGGAAGCTTTGTGACACCGGGGGAAGGACAGGATTATGTCAATTACCGGGAAATTGCTCCGAAGGTTATAGAATATGTAAAGAAAATGGGATACACCCATGTGGAACTGCTGCCGGTGATGGAGCATCCCTTAGATGCTTCCTGGGGATATCAGGTCATCGGTTATTATGCACCGACTGCCAGATACGGTACACCGGAGGACTTTATGTTCTTCGTGAATGCACTGCATAAGGCGGGGATCGGTGTGATCCTTGACTGGGTGCCTGCACATTTTCCGAGAGATTCTTATGGATTAGCTGCATTTGACGGCACCTGTCTTTATGAGCATCAGGATCCCAGACAGGGCAGTCATCCGCACTGGGGCACCCTGATCTACAATTACGGTCGTCCACAGGTATCGAATTATCTGATCGCTAACGCACTGTTCTGGGTGGAGAAATATCATGCGGATGGTATCCGTATGGATGCAGTAGCCAGCATGCTTTATCTGGATTACGGCAGACAGGACGGGGAATGGATTCCCAATATGTACGGTGGTAACGAGAATCTGGAAGCCATTGAAATGATCAAACACTTAAATTCCATCCTGAAAAAGAGAGATCCCGGAGTATTATCCATCGCGGAGGAGAGTACGGCATTCCCCATGATCACCGGTTCCCTGGAAGAGGGGGGACTTGGCTTTGATCTGAAGTGGAATATGGGCTTCATGAACGATTATCTGGATTATATCAAATACGATCCGTATTTCAGAAGTCACCATCACGGAGAACTTACCTTCAGCATGATCTATGCCTACAGCGAGAAATTCATGCTGGTATTTTCCCATGATGAAGTGGTACACGGCAAAGGAACCTTACTTGGCAAGATGCCCGGAGACAGAGCACAGAAGCTTGCCAACTTACGTCTGACCTACGCCTATATGATGACTCATCCCGGGAAAAAGCTCCT
>OMAM01000920.1_pt1 | contig 12432 bp, 10 predicted proteins | sample 1644621 | NCBI WGS metagenome assembly OMAM01 (sample SAMEA103958120, study PRJEB25191) | human gut metagenome | biome: human-associated habitat [ENVO:00009003]; feature: intestine environment [ENVO:2100002]; material: feces | place: Germany | collected 2013/2015 | reverse complement strand
CCGCCGGCACCGGGATGCCGAAGCTGATGGAGGCAATGGCCCCCGCCGTGTAGTCCCCGATGCCGGGCAGGGCCCGCAGGGCATCGTAGTCGGCGGGCAGCTGTCCGCCGTACTGCTCGCAGACGATGCGTGCAGCCTTTTGCAGGTTGCGCACCCGGCTGTAGTAGCCAAGGCCCTCCCACAGCTTGTGCAGCTTTTCCTCCCCGCAGGCAGCAAGGGCCGGGATGTCCGGCAGGGCGGCGAGAAAGCGTTGGTAGTAGGGCAGTGCCGCCGAGACCCGGGTCTGCTGCAGCATGATCTCGCTGAGCCACACATGGTAGGGGCTGGGGTCGGTGCGGAAGGGCAGGCTGCGCTGGTTTTTGTAGAACCAGTCCAGCAGGGCAGGAGAGATATTTTCCACTTGTTTTGTGCTCCTTATCAAAAAATGGGCCGCCGCGGAATGCAGCAGCCCGGTAAAAGTATGCGCGCTTATCAGAAGCCGTATGCGGTGCGGGGGAAGGGCAGCACGTCACGGATGTTCTGGATGCCGGTGAGGTACATGATCATGCGCTCAAAGCCCAAGCCGTAGCCTGCGTGCTCCACGCCGCCGAACTTGCGCAGATTCAGGTACCACTCGTAGTTGGTCTTGTCCATGCCCAGCTCATCCATGCGAGCCACCAGCTTGCCGTAGTCCTCTTCACGCTGGCTGCCGCCGATCAGCTCGCCGATGCCGGGCACCAGCATATCTGCTGCTGCCACAGTCTTACCGTCGGCATTCTGCTTCATGTAGAAGCTCTTGATCTCCTTGGGGTAGTCGGTGACAAAGACCGGCTTCTTGAACACCACCTCGGTCAGGTAGCGCTCGTGCTCGGTCTGGATATCCACGCCCCACTCCACGGGGTACTGGAACTTCTTGTTGTTCTTTTCCAAGATCTCAATGGCTTCGGTGTAGCTGATGCGGCCGAACTCGCTGTTTGCCACCAGCTCCAGACGCTCGACAAGACCCTTATCAATGAACTGGTTGAAGAAAGCCATCTCGTCCGGGCAGTTGTCCAGCACATAGCGGATGACGTACTTGATCATGGCCTCGGCGTTGTCCATGTAGCCGTTCAGGTCGCAGAAGGCCATCTCCGGCTCGATCATCCAGAACTCCGCGGCGTGGCGGGTGGTAAAGCTCTTCTCGGCGCGGAAGGTGGGGCCAAAGGTGTACACCTTGCCGAATGCCATCGCCATGGCCTCGGCTTCCAGCTGACCGGAAACGGTCAGGTTGACCGGCTTTTCAAAGAAGTCCTGGCTGTAATCCACAGCGCCGTCCTCGGTCTTGGGCACATTGTCCAGATCCAGCGTGGTCACGCGGAACATCTCGCCTGCACCCTCGCAGTCGGAGGCGGTGATCAGCGGAGAGTGGGCGTAGACAAAGCCGTTCTCCTGGAAGAACTTGTGGATGGCGTAGGCAGCCACGCTGCGCACGCGGAAAGCGGCGTTGAAGGTGTTGGTGCGGGGGCGCAGGGTGGGCATGGTGCGCAGATACTCCATGCTCATCTTCTTTTTCTGCAGGGGGTACTCGTCGGCAGGGCAGTCGCCCAAGATCTCCACGCTCTCGGCGTTCAGCTCAAAGGGCTGCTTTGCCTGCGGGGTGAGCACCAGCTTGCCCTTGATGCGCAGGCTGCTGTACAGACCGGTGTGGATGACTTCATCATAGTTTGCCAGCTTGCCGGCTTCCAGCACCACCTGCAAAGTCTTGAAGCAGCCGCCGTCCGACAGGGCGATGAAGCCGATGTTCTTGGAGTCGCGGATGTTCTTTGCCCAGCCGCAGACAGTGATCTCGGTGCCGTCCGCCGGGGTGTTCTTGAACAGCGAAAGGATCTCGGTACGTTCCATAATAGTTCTCCTTTACAAAGAAAAAAGACAGCTTTTGCCCTGAAAGTTCAGGGCGAACAAGCTGTCTTGTAATGTCCGCGGTGCCACCTGAATTACCGGAAGTGCCCGGTCGCTCACGCGCTCTTTGTTTAAGCGCTGTCCCTATAACGCTGGACCTGCGGCGCACCTACTTAGCGGCAGACGCGCTGCCGTGTTCAGTTTGCTGCTCCCGGGTGTTCGTTCACGCGGCGCACGGGCGCGGCTCTCAGCTGTGCCGCACTCTCTGGGCCGGACGGCCCGCGCTACTTTTCCCGTTCCCTGCATTTGTTGTTTTAAAATAGCACGTTGGCGGCATTTTGTCAACCTTACCGTGCGGAATCGGGTAAAAATCTGCGTTTTTCCTTGTCAGAACGCCTTTTCTCTGGTAAACTGGAAAAAAGCGGTATTTCCGCAAAAACGCATTCTGGAGGAGATCATGAAGCACACACACCGCATCATCCGTCTGCTGACCCTCGCCATGGTCAGCTGCACACTGGCTGCTATGCTGAGCGGCTGCACCAAAGAGGAATTCCTTGCCGGGTATAACGAATTCATGTTCGGCGACTGGCTCCCTGCCTACGGAAGCACCTCCCAGTCGGCTGCACCGGGCAGCAGCACCGCCAGTGACCCCGATCATGTCTATGCCGAGCCTAACCCCGAGTGCGATGCCAAGATCGCATCGCTGATGAGCCAGCTGTACTCGCTGGAGTCCTCGGCACGGTCGGATGTCAGCAGTGCCATCCAGAGCGCAAAGGATGAATACCACGCCCTGCCGGCTTCTCAGCGCACCCTCGGCAACAAGGTCAGCATCGCCTACAGCCATCTTTCCTCTGTGGAGAGCACCTACGACAGCGCCGTCTCCTCGGTGGTCAGCGAGATGCGCAGCGTGCTGCGGGAGTATAACCAGCCCGAGACCGTAGCCGATCAGGCATGGAGCTACTATCAGTCTGCCAAGAGCAGCATGATCTCCAGCCTTGGCGGCTGACCCTCAAGGCAATACCGCATAATTCTAAGTGCCGATACGGCGAGTGAGGTGCGGCAGATGCTAAGCCAAAAGCACAGATAATACTTTGTGTATTATCGAGCATTTTGGCAACGCAGATGCCGTGCCGCAGCCGCCGGAGTGGTGCTTAAGCCGTAAGGCGGGAATTGTGCGGTGTTGCCTCAGCTTAATAGTGCATCCGCGAGGCCCTGTGCTGCCAGATATCCGGCGTACAGGGCCTCATTTAGGTTGTTGCCGTGCCCGCCGATCTCGATCAGCAGACTGCCGGTGGTCAGGTCCTGATTATAGAACCGGTAGCTGAACAGCACCGGGCGGGTAAGGCCGGGGTATTTTGCTTCCATGCTGCGCTCCCACGCAGCGGCAAAGCGCAGGTTCTGCCGCCATGCGGGCAGCTGCACGCTGGTGCCGTTGTCGCACCCGCAGATGATCATCACCTGCGCCGCCTGCCGTCCGTCTATGGTGCATACCGGGGCGCAGCGGGTGCCGTTTTCCCGCTCGATGGCGTCGCGGTGGACGTCCAGCACCACCTTGATGCTGGGGTACTGCGCCAGATACTGCTGCACCACCGCCCGGCTGTTGGCGTAGCTGCCGGTGTAGCTGGGGTAGTCGTTCAGGGTCTCGTCGTGCAGGGTGCAGATGCCCGCCGCGTTGAGGGTATCGGCCATCACCCGCCCCACCGCGCACATATTGATGCTGCGGTCGGTGCTGCGGGCCCCGTCCCCGGGGGTGAACCACAGCCCGGCAGAAAGGCGGTAGTACTCGGTGGCGTGGGTGTGCATGATGAGCACCTGCGGCGCGGCGCTGTCCTTTTCGATGGCAAAGGGCAGGGGCTGCGCCACCTCAGCGGCAATGTCTGCCGCCGTCTGCCGGGTGTTATTCTTGATGCTGCCCGCGCCGCAGGGAATGTACTTTTCGCCGCTGCCGTGCCCAAACTGCTGCTCTGTCACCGTGCCGGCATCGGCAGGGCGGGCTTCGTCCGGCTGCAGCGCCACAAAATACTGCTCCACCCCGGTCTGCACCGGGACGTCAGCTTCCTGCGCCGGAGAGGGCGCGGACACGTCCTCCGGCACGCTTTCCGCAGATGCCGCAGCGCGGCTCTCCACGGCCTGCTGTCCCAGATGCAGCAAAGTCTGCGCGGCAGGCACCGGCGCTGCCAGAAAGGCCGCCAGCACCAGCGCGGCGCTGCGGGCAAAGATGCACAGCGCTGCAAACAGCACCGCAGCCTGCAAAAAGGGCACTGCCCTGCTCTGCCCCGCAGGCAGACGCCAAGGCTCTCTGCTGCGCATGGCAAGACCTCCTTTCCGACCAGTGGGACGATTGGGAATGGCTTCCGCCGAGGGCACCCCTTCCGTCATCGCCTGCGGCGATGCCACCTTCCCCAAGGGGACGGCTTCAGCGGTGGCGGCAAAGTTTCCGGCAGAGCCTAAGGCGTCCCCGAGAGGGATGACTTCCCCCGCTCCGGGGGAAGATGTCACCGCAGGTGACAAAAAGGGGAATCTGGCTGCGAACGCAGTGAGCAGACTGAGGGGGTAATCCCCCGTAAAAAAGCAGTTCCAAAACGCCCGCAGGCGTTTCGGAACTGCAATAATAAAGTATAATTTCCGCTTATTTGCCCGCCAGCAGCACCGCCAGCACGGCTTTCTGGACGTGCAGACGGTTCTCCGCTTCGTCAAAGATCTCGTCCGCGTGCTGCTCGAACAGGGCGGTGGAGATCTCCTCGCCCCGGTGGGCGGGCAGACAGTGCAGCACCAGCGCGCCCGGCTTTGCGTTTTCCAGCAGACGGCCGGTGAGCTGGAAGCCCACAAAATCCCGCAGACGCTGCTCGCTTTCAGCCGTGCCGGGTGCGGTAGTGTTCCACGCGGCGGTGGCTACAATGTCCGCATCCCGCAAGCCCTCGGCGGGGTCGGTGGTCAGGTGGAAGGCATTGCCGTATTCGTGGGCAAACATCAGCACATCCGCTGCCGGGCGGTAGCCCGGGGGACAGACGCAGGATACCTGCATCCCCGCCAGCAGGCCGCCCACGATCAGGCTGTTTGCCATGTTGCTGCCGTCGCCCACAAAGCAGAGCTTCAGCCCTGCCAGCGTGCCCCGGCGCTCCCGGATGGTCATCAGGTCAGCCAGCACCTGACAGGGGTGGGCGTAGTCGGTAAGGCCGTTGATCACCGGAATGCCGGAAAGCTCTGCCAGCTCTTCCAGATCCCGCTGGCGGTAGGTGCGCCAGACGGCGCAGTCGTAGTAGCGCCCCAGCACCCGGGCGGTGTCCCGCAAAGGCTCGCCGCGCCCGGCCTGCAATTCGGCGGTGTTCATGTAGTTGCCAAGACCGCCCATCTGATACACGCCCACCTCAAAGCTGGTGCGGGTGCGGGTGGATGCCTTGGAGAACAGCAGCGCCACGCTTTTGCCCGCCAGCAGCGGCTCGGTGCGGCCTGTCTTGCAGTCCGCTTTCAGCCGGTCTGCCACATCCAGAATATGGGTCAGCTCGGCAGGGGAAAGGTCGCTCATTTTCAGCAGATTTTTCATGCCTGCTCCTTCGGAGCGGTCGGCTCCATCGTGCCCAGCACCTCGGCCAGCACCTCCAGCGCCATATCTACCTCGTGCTCGGAGACGGTCAGCGGCGGCAGCAGACGCAGCCGGGTCTTGGCTGTAAGCACCAGCAAGCCTTTTTCGCGGCAGGCAGCCAGCACATCCGCAGCCTGCACATCAAAGAACTCGATGCCCACCATCAGGCCGATGCCGGAAATGTTCTTGACGTGGGGCAGCTTTGCCAAGCCGGTGCGCAGCTGCACGGCGCGCTCGCTGACCTGTGCAAGAAAGCTCTGGTCCAGACGATCCACCACCACGTTGGCTCCGGCGCATACCACCGGGTTGCCGCCAAAGGTGGAGCCGTGGGTACCGGGGCCCATGCCCTCGGCTACCTTTTCATTCATCAGCACCGCGCCGATGGGCAGGCCGCCGCCCAGCCCCTTGGCAAGGGTGACGATGTCCGGCTTGAGGTTATAGTGCTCACAGCACAGGAAGGTGCCGGTGCGGCCTACGCCGGTCTGCACCTCGTCCACGATGAGCACAAGGTCTTTTTCGTCGCACAAAGCGCGCACGGCCTGCACATACTCCGGGTCCAGCGCCATCACGCCGCCTTCGCCCTGAATGAGCTCCATCATCACGGCGCAGGTGTGGCGGTCTACCAGCTCCCGCAGCGCTTCGATATCCCCCGCCGGGACGTACTGGAAGCCCTCGTTGAAGGGGCCGAAGTAGTTGTGGAACACCTCCTGACCGGTGGCGGTCAGGGTGGCGATGGTGCGGCCATGGAAGCTGTTGACCAGCGTGATGACGTTGTAGCGGTCCTTGCCGTAATGGTCTACGCTGTACTTGCGGGCGGCCTTGATAGCGCCCTCGTTGGCTTCGGCGCCGGAGTTGCCGAAGAACACCTTACTCATGCCGGTGCGCTTGCACAGCTTTTTGGCCAGCTTGCCGCAGGGCGCAGTGTAGTAGAGGTTGGAGGTGTGCTGCAGCTTGTGTGCCTGCTGGGACACGGCTTCTGCCCATGCAAGGTCGCAGTAGCCAAGGCTGTTTACCCCGATGCCGCTGGTGAAGTCCAGATACTTCTGTCCCTCCGGGCCCTCGGCGTACAGCCCGTGCCCCTTTTCCAGCACGATGGGGCTGCGGTTATAGGTGTGCAGGACGTACTCGTTGTCCCGCTTGATGACTTTTTCAGAATCCATAGGTGTACCTCCTGTAACATGGAGCGATTGCGCAAAGCCTTGCGGCTGCGGGAATTCGTTGTCTTTATTATAACTTTCCGCCGGCGATTGCGCAATCTTTTTATTCGCGGTGGCTGCGGCGGTAGAAGCGGGTACCGGAGCCGCGGTCGGAGAACAGTTCCAGCAGGATGGAGTGCGGCACGCGGCCATCAATGATGACTGCTTCGTGCACGCCCTGATAGATGGCATCCGCCATGCCGCCGATCTTGGGGATCATGCCGCCCGCAATGATGCCGGCGGACTTGTAGCCCTCGATCTCGGACACCTCCACCTCGGGGATGAGGGTGGTCTCGTCCTCCTTATCCCGCAGCAGACCCGCGATATCGGTCATGGACACCAGCTTTTCCGCCTTGAGGGCAATGGCGATCTGCGCCGCGGCGGTGTCTGCGTTGACGTTGTACGCCTGCCCGAGGTCATCCATGCCCACGGTGGCGATGACCGGGATAAAGCCGCCGTCCAGCAGGCTTTCGATCAGGGTGGCGTCCACATGGACGATCTCGCCCACATGACCCAGCTGCGGGTCCAGCTCGGTGCAGCGGAGCATCTGGCCGTCCATGCCGCACAGGCCCACGCCGCGGCCGCGCAGCTTTGCCACCAGATCCTTGTTCACCTTACCGGCCAGCACCTGCTGCACGATCTCCATGGTGGCATCGTCCGTCACCCGCAGACCGTTTGCAAAGTGGCTCTCCACGCCCACCTTCTTGAGCATCTCGTTGATGGCGGGGCCGCCGCCGTGCACCAGCACTACCCGCACGCCCAGCAGCGTCAGGGTGACAAGGTCGTTCATCACGGCGTTTTTCAGCGTCTCGTTGATCATGGCGTTGCCGCCGTACTTGATGACCATGGTCCTGCCATGGTACTTTTGGATATAAGGGGTGGCTTCCGAAAAAAGCCGCGCCATTTCTTCGTTTTTCATCTGTTTCGCGCTCCTGTCAGGTTCTGTAATCGCCGTTGATCTTCACATAGTCGTAGGTCAGGTCACATCCCCATGCCTTGGCGCTTGCATCGCCGGTGCCCATATCCACCTTGACCAGAATATCGTGCTCAGCCAGCACCTTAGCGGCTTCGTCCTCGCTGTAAGGGTGGTAGGCGGCGTTCTCGCACACATACACCTCGCCCGCCTTGCTGGAAAGCCAGACGCAGACTTTATCAATGGAGAAATCCCCGGGGGTGTAGCCGATGGCGCACAGGATGCGTCCCCAGTTGGCATCGCGGCCAAAGACCGCCGCCTTGAACAGGTTGGAGCAGACCACGCTGCGGCTGACGGCGCGGGCGGTCTTGAGGTCGGGCGCGTGGGTCACCTCGCAGGTGATCAGGTGGGTGGCACCCTCGCCGTCTCCGGCGTGCTCGGCGCACATATGCTCTGCAATGGCGGTCAGCGCTGCCACAAAGGCGGCGTAGTCCGCGTTCTCCTCGCAGATCTCCGGGTTGCCCGCAAGACCGGACGCCATGATGATGAGGGTATCGTTGGTGGAGGTGTCCAGATCCACGCTCATCTGGTTATAGGTGCCGGGCACAACGGTCTTGAGCGCCTTTTCCAGCAGCGTGGGCGAGACGGCGGCATCGGTGGTGTAGAACGCCAGCATGGTAGCCATGTTGGGGGCGATCATGCCGCTGCCCTTGCCGATGGCACCCACGGTGCACACCTTGCCGCCCAGCTCGAACTGGATGGCGTACTCCTTTTTATGGGTGTCGGTGGTCATGATGGCAGTGGCGGCGTCCGTGCTGCCCTGCGCGGTGGCAGCCAGCTTTTCCGCCGCCGCCGGGATTCCCCGGGCAAAGGGGTCGATGACCATGGGCTGACCGATGACGCCGGTGGAGGCGGGCAGAACGTCCTTTTCGTCAATGTTCAGCGCCTTGCCCACCAGTGCACAGCACTCCTCGGCCAGTGCCACGCCGTTGGCGGCGCAGGTATTGGCGTTGCCGCTGTTTACCACGATGGCCTGTGCATAGCCATCGGCCAGATGGGCGCGGTCCACCTTGATGGGCGCACCGCAGACCTTGTTGGTGGTGTACACGCCCGCAGCAGCGCAGCGCACCTCGGCCTTGATCAGCGCCAGATCGTATTTTTCGCTGTGATTTGCCCGGATGCCGCAATGGACACCGGCGGCGGCAAAACCCTTGGGCGCGCAGATGCCGCCCGCAACTTCCTTATACTGCATAACGATTTTCCTTTCCCACAAAGAAAAACAAGTTTATTCCAACCCTTTGGTCTCTTCCAGACCCAGCATCAGGTTCATGCACTGGACGGCGGCACCGGAGGAGCCTTTGCCCAGATTATCAAACAGCGAGACCAGCATCATCTGATCTCCGGCGGCGTTCACGGTCAGGTACAGCTCCATGCGGTCGGTGCCCGCCATGGCATTGGAGTACAGGCCGTTTTCCGGCAGCGGCTCGTTCAGGCCGTGCACCTTGACGGTGGCAGCGTCCTTGTAGTAGTCCGCAAGGGCGGCAGCTACGGCTTCGGCAGTGGTGCCCGCAAGGCCAAGATCCAGCGGCACCAGCACCTGCATCCCGCAGTAGTAGTCGCACACCACCGGCACGAACATCGGCGTGTGCGCAAGGCCGCTGATCTTCTGCATCTCCGGCAGGTGCTTGTGGCCAAGGCTCAGGCCGTAGCTCTTGGGCGCATCCAGCTTGCTGTGCGCCGGGCGGTCGGGGCTTTCGTAGTCCGCGATCATCTTTTTACCGCCGCCGGAGTAGCCGGAGATGCCGGTGCAGCTGAAGGGGTAGTCCTTTGCCACCAGCCCCAGCTCCACCAGCGGGCGGGCAATGCTGATAAAGCCGCTGGCATAGCAGCCGGGCACTGCCACGCGGTAAGAGTTCTGGATTTTTGCCTTCTGTCCCTTCAGCTCCGGGAATCCGTAGTCCCATGCGGCATCGGTGCGGAAGGCGGTGGAGGTGTCCAGCACCTTTACGTCCGGGCGCAGCAGGGGCATGACTTCTTTAGAAGCTGCATCCGGCAGGCAGAGGAAGGCAAGGTCGGCAGAATTGATGACCTTTGCCCGCTCGTGCACGTCCTTGCGCCCTTCGGCGGAGATGGACAACAGCTCGATCTCCGGCCGTTCGGCCAGACGGTCGGCGATGCGCAGGCCGGTGGTGCCGGAAGAGCCATCAATAAATACCTTTACCTTCATGCGTTTTCCTCCTCCCATGCGTCCAGCCGTGCCGTTGCCAGCGCGATCTGGCGCTGGACGCTGGCGGCGCTGGGGCCGCCGTAGCTGGTGCGTCCCTCGCAGCAGTGCACAAGGTCGATGGCATCATAGATATCGTCCCCGAACAGCGGGCTGTAGGTCTGGAACTGGGTCAAAGTCAGCTCTTCCAGCGTTTTGTCAGCGGCAATGCAGTCCGACACCATGCAGCCGGTCAGCTTGTAGGCATCCCGGAAGGGCATCCCCTTCTTGGTCAGGTAGTCGGCGCAGTCGGTGGCGTTGATAAAGCCCTTTGCGGCGGCGCGGCGCATATTGGCGGGCAGGGTCTTCATGGTATCCAGCATGGGGGTGATGGTCTTGAGACAGAGTTCCAAGGTATCCACTGCATCAAAGATGGCTTCCTTGTCCTCCTGCATATCCTTGTTGTAGGCCAGCGGCAGGCCCTTCATCATCACCAGCAGGGTGTTCAGGTCGCCGTAGACGCGGCCGGTCTTGCCGCGGATCAGCTCGGTAACATCAGGGTTCTTCTTCTGGGGCATGATGGACGAGCCGGTGGTAAAGGCATCGTCCAGCTCAATGAACTTGAACTCCCAGCTGCACCACAGGATGATCTCCTCCGAAAGGCGGGACAGGTGCATCATGCAGATGGAGATGGCGCTTGCCAGCTCGATGCAGAAATCACGGTCGGACACGCCGTCCAGACTGTTGGCACAGGGGGCGGCAAAGCCCAGCTTTTCGGCGGTGAAATCCCGGTCCAGCGGGTAGGTGGTGCCTGCCAGTGCGCCAGAGCCCAGCGGGCACTGGCTGTCCATGCGGGCGGTGGCGTCCGCAAAGCGGTCAAGGTCGCGCAGCAGCATGGAAGCGTAGGCCATCAGCGCGTGGCCGAAGGTGATGGGCTGGGCACGCTGCAAATGGGTGTAGCCGGGCATGACGGCGGCGGTATTCTCCGCAGCCTTTTTGCACAGCACCCGCACCAGCTCCACGATGTAGGCCTGCAAAGTTTTGCTGTAATCCCGCAAAGTCAGGCGGATATCCAGCGCCACCTGATCGTTGCGGCTGCGGCCGGTGTGCAGCCGCTTGCCCGCATCCCCGATACGGGCGGTCAGGGTCTGCTCCACAAAGGTGTGCACGTCCTCGGCGGCGGGGTCGATGGTCAGCGCACCGCTGGACAGGTCGTCCGCGATGGAAGCCAGACCGCTGAGGATATCCGTGCAGTCCTGCTCCGAGATGATGCCCTGCCGTGCCAGCATGGCGGCATGGACGCCGCTGCCGCGCATATCCTGCGCGATCATCCGCTGGTCGAAGCGGATGGAGGAGTTGAAGTCGTTGACGCGGCTGTCCACTGCCTTGGAAAACCGACCCTTCCAGAGTTGTTCTGCCATAATATAAACTCCTTATAAAAACGGCAAAGCCGCCGCAGGGGAAAACGCTCCTGCGGCGGTGCCGCCGGCAACGATGCCGGTTGGATGGAACTTCCGTGTGAAAGTGTGAAAACACACGCAGTCGAAAATGTTGCGATTACTTGACCTCCGGCCAGTTCTTGGACAGCTTTGCGCGCTCCTTGATGGACAGGCCGAACAGGTTGATGAAGCCTGCGGCATCGGCCTGATTGTAGTCCTCGTCCTCACCGAAGGAAGCGGTCTGCTCGTCGTACAGGGTGTACGGAGAGGTGACGCCGGCGTTGATCATGTTGCCCTTGTAGAGCTTGAGCTTGACCGTGCCGGTGCAGAATTCGTTGGCCTTCTTTGCAAACGCCGTCAGCGCCTCCTGCAGCGGAGTGTACCACTTACCGTTGTAGATGAGGTCGGCATAGTCAACGGCCAGCTTTTCCTTCATGTGCAGCGTTTCCTTGTCGAGCGTGAGCATTTCAAGCTGCTCATGCGCGAAATAAAGGATTGTGCCGCCCGGCGTTTCGTAGATGCCATGATCCTTCATGCCGATGAGCCGGTTCTCTACGATGTCCAGAATGCCGACGCCGTTTTCGCCGCCCAACTTGTTCAGTTTACGGATGATGTCGGAGACTTTCATCTTCTCTCCGTCAACGGCCACCGGGACACCTGCCTCAAAGCTGACGGAAACCGTTGTGGGCGTATCGGGTGCCTGATAGGGGGACACGCCCATTTCAAGGAACAGCGCCTTATCAAGATCCGGCTCGTTCGCGGGGTCTTCAAGGTCAAGCCCCTCATGGCTCAGATGCCACAGGTTCTTGTCCTTGGAGTAGTTCGTCTCACGGGAGATCTTTAACGGCACATGATGCGCCTCGGCATAGTCGATCTCTTCGTCACGAGACTTGATTTCCCACTCTCTCCACGGCGCGATGATCGGCATATCGGGTGCAAAGCGTTTGATGGCCAGTTCAAACCGAACCTGATCGTTTCCCTTGCCGGTTGCGCCGTGTGCGATGGCGTCTGCTCCCTCAGCCAGTGCGATCTCAGCCAGCTTCTTGCCGATCACGGGCCGCGCGAACGCGGTGCCGAGCAGATATTTTTCATATTTTGCGTCCATCATGACGGACGGGACGATGATCTCATCACACATTTCGTCCGTGAGATCAGCGATAATCAGCTTGCTTGCGCCGGTCTTGATGGCCTTTTCCTCCAGGCCGTCCAGCTCGGTGCCCTGGCCCACGTCGCCGGAAACC
>OMAM01000893.1_pt1 | contig 12684 bp, 9 predicted proteins | sample 1644621 | NCBI WGS metagenome assembly OMAM01 (sample SAMEA103958120, study PRJEB25191) | human gut metagenome | biome: human-associated habitat [ENVO:00009003]; feature: intestine environment [ENVO:2100002]; material: feces | place: Germany | collected 2013/2015 | reverse complement strand
GAAATTATTACTATGCATATGAAACTATGGGCATGTACATGAAATTATTACTATGCATATGAAACTATGGGCATGTACATGAAATTATTACTATGCATATGAAACTATGGGCATGTACATGAAATTATTACTATGTACATGAAATCATTGGTATGTGCATGAAATTATTACTATGCACATGAAATCATTGCCATGCATATTTTACTGTGTATATAAGAAGCACATAAAAGCTGTATTGGTGAATTGTTTTACGGAAAAGGTCTAAACAGTCTGGTAGTTTATGAATGGCAGTGTTGGATGCACTAATCCAACATATTTAGACAGGAAAGGGGTTTTAAGAAAATGAAAAGTGATGACAAGAACATATTACGTGAGGTTCAGAAAAATACCCAGATGGCAATGCAGGCTATTGATTCCATCAGCAGTAAAATTTATGATGACACATTAGCGGCACAGGTGACGAAGGACAGCATGAGATATGGGGAGATCTACAATCGGGCAACGAATGAGCTGTTACAGGGAAAGGCTGAGTGCTACAAGGAAACCGGATATCAGGAAATGATTCTGCGTGGGGCAATTAAAGCGAATACCATGCTCAATTCCAGCACCAGTCATGTAGCAGAGCTTCTGATCCAGGGAACGAACCGTGGATTGACGGATATGTGGAAGATAATGAATCATTGTGAGAATGCAGGTGACCGTTCCGTGGAGATTGCTAAAGAACTGATGGATTTTGAAGAAAAAAGCATTGAAAAGCTGAAAGAGTATTTATAAATTTATTACAACTGACCAGAGATATTTTTTGAATATTTTTCACAAAATTTTACCACGTTTTTTTACCACTTTAGTGTAAGAAAATGCTTGAAAGGAAAAAAAATCTGATATATAATAGCAACAGATTGAGAAAGCGGTGTACTATAGCATAGATTGTATACAAGGATACCGTTCCACAACAAACATTTAAAGGAGGACATGACAATGTCATACGTTGATGAAGTTTATCAGATGGTCGTAGAGAAAAATCCTGCACAGCCGGAATTCCATCAGGCAGTAAAAGAGGTACTGGAATCTCTGAGAGTTGTTATTGAAGCAAACGAGGAGAAGTACAAGAAGGATGCTTTATTAGAGAGAATCGTTACTCCTGAAAGACAGTTGTTATTCCGCGTTCCCTGGGTAGATGATAAGGGACAGGTTCAGGTTAATAATGCATATCGTGTACAGTTTAACAGTGCAATCGGACCTTACAAGGGTGGTTTAAGATTACATCCTTCTGTAAACCTTGGTATTATCAAATTCTTAGGTTTTGAACAGATCTTCAAGAACTCATTAACCGGACTTCCTATTGGTGGTGGTAAAGGTGGTTCTGATTTCGATCCTAAGGGCAAGTCAGACAGAGAAGTAATGGCATTCTGCCAGAGCTTTATGACTGAACTTCACAAATATATCGGAGCTGACACTGACGTTCCTGCAGGTGATATCGGTACGGGAGCAAGAGAGATTGGTTTTATGTATGGTCAGTACAAGAGACTGACAGGTCTTTATGAAGGCGTACTTACCGGTAAGGGCTTAAGCTACGGTGGATCTTTAGCAAGAACAGAAGCTACCGGATATGGTTTATTATACTTCGTAGAAGAAATGTTAAAGTGTAATGGCAAGGACATTGCAGGAAAGACTGTTGCTGTTTCCGGAGCAGGTAATGTTGCGATCTACGCAATTCAGAAGGCACAGCAGCTTGGTGCTAAGCCTGTTACCTGTTCGGATTCCACCGGATGGATTTATGATCCGGAAGGAATTGATGTAGAATTACTGAGAGAAGTTAAGGAAGTAAAACGTGCACGTCTTACCGAGTATGCAGCAGCAAGACCGTCCGCACAGTATCATGATAAGAAGGCAGAAGGAACCAACCAGTGGTCTGTTAAGGTTGACATCGCTCTTCCTTGTGCAACACAGAACGAACTGAACCTTGAAGATGCAAAGACACTTGTTGCAAACGGCGTATTTGCTGTAGCAGAAGGTGCGAACATGCCTACTACGATGGAAGCTACTGAATATCTTCAGGAGAATGGTGTTTTGTTTGCGCCTGGTAAGGCCTCCAATGCAGGTGGTGTTGCTACTTCCGCATTAGAGATGAGCCAGAACTCAGAAAGATTGAGCTGGACCTTTGAAGAAGTAGACAGTAAGCTTAAGGGAATCATGGTTAATATCTTCCATAACCTCGATGATGCAGCTAAGAAGTATGGCATGGAAGGCAACTATGTTGCCGGTGCTAATATTGCCGGATTCTTAAAGGTTGCAGATGCTATGACAGCACAAGGTATTGTATAAATTTAATAAAGAGTGCCCGGAAACGTTATGTTTCCGGGCTTTTTTGATATTCTTATATAATAAGAACAGGGAATATGGTTGAAGAAGAATATGATTCATACTATGGATTCTGAATATCCTCTTTCAATCGGGCCGAAAAGCTCCGAAGACATGAAATAGTCTCATAAACACACAAATGACAACAGAAGGCGTCCGGTATTTAACAGATAGAGATAGAATAAAACAGAAGAACTGGAAATCTGATTCAGTTATAATGTGGGAAATTTGATTTGGTTCATAAATAAATATAGAAAGATTGATGTCTGTATATGCACATTTTGTATTTCTGCAAGGATGCAGAGGGGAATATACATGAAAATTCTGTGTGCAAGACACTATATTTAGTATAGTGCATAGATAAATAAAAAGCAAGATAAAATACATATTTATGCAAAAAATGTAAAAATTGAGAAAATAGATTTTTTATAAAGACTATGCTATACTATACTACATTAATAGAAAGATGTGAGGTACATAATGAGAAAACAATCAAGAGGAATTAAAAAACTTGTATTATCAGCAATGTTTATGGCAATCGGTCTGGTCCTTCCATTTATAACAGGTCAGATTCAGCAGATAGGAAATATGCTGCTACCCATGCATATTCCGGTTTTGTTTTGTGGGCTGATCTGTGGATGGCAGTATGGGGCAGTTGTGGGATTCGTGCTTCCGCTGCTGCGTTATGTACTGTTTGGCATGCCGCCGATCTTCCCGACCGGTGTCTCCATGTCCTTTGAGCTGGCTGTATATGGAGCCGTTATTGGCCTGAACATGCAGCAGTTAGGTAAGAGAAATACAACCGATAGCGGTAAGAATTATGTACGCAATCTCTATCTTGCACTCATTGGTGCAATGTTGGCAGGACGGATAGTATGGGGACTTGTCCGGTTTATTCTTGCACGTGCAACCATGCAGCCATTTACCATGGAGATGTTTATGGCAGGTGCATTCCTGACTGCAATACCAGGAATTATTGTACAATTGATTCTGATACCGGGAATCATGGCCGCACTGAAGCGTGTCGGAGTACTGAATGCAGATGGAACCTGTCAGGAACACTAAAGAAGCGGAGAATGTGATTGAAGTATGGGGAAAACAGGAATTATAATTGAAGGCGGTGCCATGCGTAGCATTTATGCAGCAGGTATTCTGGATTATTTTCTGGAACAAAAGATTGAAATACCGAATGTGCTGGCCGTATCGGCAGGAGCCTATGCCGGGATGAATTATGTATCCGGTCAGAAAGGAAGAGTACTGGAAGCTGTAATTAAGCCGTTAAAGGAGTATAAATATCTTGGAATTGGTACCTTTTTTAAAAAGGGTACCTTCTTTGATATGGAATATTTATTCAATGAGATTCCGAAGAAAAAGGTTCCATTTGACTTCGAAGCGTTTCTGAATTCTGCCAAACATTTTTTGATCAGCACGACGGATTGCATTACCGGAAAGTGCATTTACCATGATCAGTTTCATGATCAGGATGAATTCTGGAGAATTTGTAAAACAGCGAATTCCCTTCCCTTTATTGCAAGGATCACCCCCATTAATGGAGTGCCGATGCTGGATGGAGGAGTTGCGGATGCCATACCGGTGAAGAAAGCTTTGGAAGAGGGATGGGACAGGCTGATTGTGATTCTGACCCGAAAGGAAGACTATCGTAAAAAATATCGCCCGTTATATCAGTTCTTTGTCCGACGGGTTTATCGGGAATATCCGGAGTTGGTGCGCGTTTTGGAAGAACGTGCAGATACTTATAATCAGAGTCTTGAATTAGTGAAAAGGTTAGAGGAGGAAGGGAAAGCGCTTGTTTTCCGTCCAACCGGAATTGTAGTCAAAAATCAGGAAACTAACGTAGAAACATTACTTTGTTCCTATGGGCAGGGATATACGGATGCAGAACAGAGGTGTGGGGAGATAGAGAGTTTCCTGACTACATAATAAGGAGGTAACCATATGAATGTAGAGAAAACCTTGGAACAGCTGGATAATTTGCTTGTACAGCACAGAACGAATGAAATTGAAGGGTTTTTGCTTGGAAAGATTGAAGAATCGGCAAGCCAGGGAGATATAGGCTCCCTGATTACTTTAATGAATGAACTTATTGGATACTATCGTGAAAACGGAGAATATGAGAAATCTCTGGCTTATTGTAAAAAGGTGCTTCAGGTGGCAGTTGAGGCTGGTCTGTCCGGAACAATTCCGTATGCAACCACACTGCTTAATGCGGCCAATACCTGCAAAGCAGCCGGCCTGTTACGCGATGCGATGATGTATGATGAGAAGGTACGTGAGATTTATATCCATAATATAGAAGATAGTGATTTCCGTTATGTTAATTTGTATCATAATATGGGATTGCTTTTCCAGGAGATGGGAGACTATGAGAGTGCCTGTGACTGTATGGAGCGGGCCTTATCCATTGCAATGCTGTATCAGGAAGCGAGAGTGGAAATTGCGATTGTTTATACGAGCCTGGCAACCTGCCAGTTAAAGCTGATGCGTTATCAGGAGGCAATCGGGAATTTACGTCATGCGTTTGCACTTTTTGAGAAGGATGAGGAAAGGGACTATCATTACAGCGGAGCACTTTCTGCAATGGGAGAAGCACAGTATCTGGCTGGAAATATGGAAGAATCAGCCTATTATTATGAACGGGCTCTTAGGGAGATTGAAAGAACGGCAGGACGAAATAAGGCGTATGAAATCACCCTGCGGAATCTGAATGTTGTTCAGAAGCAGTTGCAGGATCTGCCGCAGGAAAGTATTCATTTTCAGAATGGATTGGAGCTTTGCGAGAGCTTTTATAAAGAGTATGGAATTCCCATGATCCGTACGAAGTTTCCGGCTTATGAAGGAATGATTGCGGCTGGTCTCGTGGGAGAAGGATCGGAATGTTTCGGGTTTGACGATGAAGTATCGAGAGATCATGACTTTGGACCGGGCTTTTGCTTATGGCTTACAGATCAGGTATATGACGAAATCGGCGAAGCTCTTCAGGAAGAATATGATAAGCTGCCGGATACCTATATGGGGGTAACCAGAATCGAGACACATGAGGCACGCAGGAGTGTCGGAGTGTTCCGTATTGGTGAATTTTATGAACAGCTGATTGGACTTACGGATGTGCCAACCACACAAAACCAGTGGTTATTTTTAGAGGATTATCAGCTGGCATCAGCGACGAACGGAAAGGTTTTCCGGGATGATTTAGGCGAATTTACCAGAATCCGGAATGGAATTCTGAAGTATTATCCGGAGGAGGTCCGAATTAAGAAAATTGCAAGGGAAGCAGCACTGATGGCGCAATCCGGACAGTATAATTATAACCGGATGTTTGGACGTGGTGAAAAGGTAACAGCTGATATTGCTTTGGCAGAGTTTCTGAAGCATACCATGTCGATGATCTATCTGTTGAATCGGAGGTTTGCTCCTTTCTATAAGTGGATGCATCGTGGTTTACGGGAGATGAAGGTGCTTACGGAGATCAGGGATATTCTGACGGCTCTTGTTGAACTGCCCAATGGAGATGAACGGATTCCGGATATGATTGAGCTGATTGTGGCAATGATCATTAAGGAGATGAAGAAACAGGGACTGACGAGTGGCGAAGATAATTATCTGGAGCATCATACCGATAACATTCTTCACAGCATTCCGCAGAAGGATCGAAAGGAACAGAAGGAAGGTTCTTTTCAAATGGCACTGATTAATGAAGTGATCGGACTGGAATGGGAGACAGCAGGGAATCCGGTTGAAGGACGCTGCTTCCGGAAAATGGAGAGCTTTGAGGTGTTTGCCATGTCAAGGCAGAGTATCTATGGAAGCTGGACAACAGAAATGTTGAAAAGCCGGATTCATGATCTTCGGATGATGAAGGATAAGGGGTGGAATCCAGAGATTACTCCAGTGAAACAGGAGATTGCAGAAGAAATCATGAAGGTCTGGATGGACTGGCTGGAGGAACTGGCTGTCAGATATCCAAAGTCAGCTGATTTTTTGCGAGGAGCGTTCCTTTCTGCTGAAATTCCTGTTTCTCCGGAAGAATGCCTGCAGGCAGAACTTCTTTCTTATTCTGATGAAACGCTGGATCTGTATGGAAAATTTATTGCACAGCTTTGTGAGGAAGGAAGAAATCTGGCAGAAGTGACGATACATAAGCTGGCCTTGTACTGTGGTTCCGGTTCTTTGGACAAATTTGAGGAAAGTCTATAGAGACGAAAGTTACGTAACTGTTCAGTACCTTCACAGTTACGATGCAAAATCCATTCCAAATCGGCTTCGCCGATGGGATTTTGCATTACTGAATCATTTTCTTACGGTCTCAGCAGTAAATGCTTCGATCTGTACTGAATAGTTACAAATTTACAATAATGATTTGAGGGTAAGGATAAAATGGAAAAAACAAAATCCTATGAAATCGATATGTGCCATGGGCCTTTGTTTCGAAAAATACTGTTATTTACGCTGCCATTGATGCTTTCAGGTATATTACAACTGTTATTTAATGCGGCGGATGTTATTGTGGTTGGACAGTTTGCCGGTAATGAGGCATTAGCGGCAGTGGGTTCTACGAGTGCATTGACCAATCTTCTGGTGAATCTGTTTATTGGATTATCGGTTGGTGTCAATGTGTTGGTAGCACGGTTTTATGGTGCACAACAGGAGCAGGAAGCGCAGGAAGCGGTTCATACTGCAGTTGTAGTAAGTGGTCTTGGCGGTATTTTGCTTGCTTTTATAGGAATTGTACTGGCACAACCACTGCTTCAATGGATGGATACACCGGACGATGTCATTAGTCATTCCGTGCTTTATATGCGGATCTACTTTGTGGGAATGCCGGTGATGCTGCTATATAACTTCGGAAGTGCAATATTAAGAGCAATTGGGGATACCAGACGACCATTGTATTTCCTGGCAGCCGCAGGCGTGATTAATGTTATTCTGAATCTGATTTTTGTGATCAATTTTCATATGGGGGTTGCGGGCGTAGCGCTTGCAACAATTATATCCCAGTGTGTTTCAGCAGCATTGATCATGCGTTGCCTGATGAAGAGTGAGGGCTGTATCAGGGTAGAATGGACGAAGCTTCGTATTCATTGGAAAATGCTTGGAAAGATTGCACAGATCGGACTTCCGGCGGGAGTCCAGGGTGTGCTGTTTTCCATATCCAATGTGCTGATTCAGTCATCGGTAAATTCCTTTGGATCAGTAGCTATGGCCGGGAATACTGCTGCACAGAATATAGAAGGGTTTGTGTATACTTCAATGAATTCGGTGCATCAGACAGCCGTGAGCTTTACAAGTCAAAACCTTGGCGGCAGACAGTATGGAAGAATCAATAAAATTTTGGCAGAGTGTATTTTATTTGTAACGGCGGTTGGACTGATTCTTGGCAATGGTGCTTATCTGTTAGGAAATCAGATCCTTGGGATCTATTCTTCTGATCCTGAGGTCATTGCTTATGGACTGGAACGGTTATCGATTATTTGTACCATGTATTGCCTGTGTGGAATTATGGATGTACTGGTGGGATCCATTCGGGGACTTGGCTATGCAGTGATGCCGATGATTGTTTCCTTAATGGGAGTATGTGTTTTTCGTGTGGTTTATATTTATACGATATTTCAGTGGAGCAGAACCTTACAGACGCTGTATATTTCCTATCCCATTACCTGGACGTTGACGGCAGCCGTTCATGTAATCTGTTTCGTGATTGTGCGAAGAAAGTATGATATAGTATAGATTATAGTTAACAGGATAGCCAAGAAAGGGAACACTTATGGAAAAAGCAGATAGTTATCAGGTAAGAAAACTGAATCCGAGGAAAGAGTATCTTATTCAGGTGCCAGGGTCGAAAAGTATTACCAACCGGGCGTTTTTGTTAGCTGCGCTATCCGGTAAGAAGTGTGTATTGTCGGGGGTCCTGTTTAGTGATGATACAAGAGGATTCTTAGACTGTCTGATCCAGCTTGGATTCCGGGTAGAAATCAAGGAAGAAAAGCAGAAGGTGACCATTCAGGGTACGGATGGCAGGATTCCAAACCCGGAGGCATCCATCAATGTAAGAAGTGCAGGAACAGCGGCACGCTTTCTTACGGTTGCACTGGCTTTTGCAGGTGGTAATTATTATATGGATGCATCCGAACAGATGCGTAAGCGTCCGATGGAGCCGATCCTGAAAATATTAGAGAAATTGAATGTTAAATTTAGATTTAATAACGAAGAATATCATTTTCCCTTTGAACTGTCTTCGCAATTTACAGAAGATGAAGAACAGAAAGATAAAATACAGAAAGATAAAGTACAGAATGATAAAATACAGAAAGACAAAATACAGAAGATGGAAGCGGAAGAAGATAGATGCCGGAATGATGTAGCACAGGAAGAGAATGAGATGAGTGAAATCACTATTGATACGAATCTCAGCAGTCAGTTCGCAAGTGCCTTACTGATGGCAGCATGCCTCCTTCCAACGGGATTAAAGATACATCTGACCGGAAGCAGAACCGCTGGATCCTATATTAAAATGACACTTGCTATGATGAAGCAGTTTGGCATTCGGGTGGAACAGACGGAGAATTGTTATGAGATTGCTCATCAGGAAGGATGGGGGCTTACGGAATATGAAGTTGAGCCGGATGTATCGGCAGCCTGCTACTTTTATGCCATGGTTCCTTTACTGAAAACAAGTGTTATTGTTAAGGGGGTTCGGGAGAAATCCTTACAGGGAGACATTCAATTCCTGAACGTATTGGAACAGATGGGATGTCAGAAAGAGAAGACGCCCAAAGGAATACGGCTGACTATGAAGGAGCCGGAAATGCATGGCGTGGATATTTCGATGAAGGACTTTTCGGATCAGACGATGACACTGGCTGCGCTTGCACCTTTTGCAGACCGTGTTACCAGAATTCACAATATCGGACATATCCGTTTTCAGGAATCGGACCGGATCCGTGCGATTTTGACAGAATTGCAGCGAATGGGAGTTCGGTGCGAAGAGGCTCCGGAGATTGACGGAATTCAGATTTTTCCGTGGGGGAAAGTTCCTGAAGATCATATTGTAGCGGAAGGTGAAAGTACAATAGAATGTGAAAGTACAACAGAAAGTAAAAGCGCAACAGAGAGTGAAAGTGCAGCAGAAAGTAAAAACGCAGCAGAGAGTGAAAGTGCAGCAGAAAGTAAAAGTGCAGCAGAGCGTGAAAGTATAATAGAACGTGGAAACATAACAATAGAAACCTACGATGACCACCGGATGGCAATGGCGTTTACGCTTCCGGGATTAAAGACGGGAAATATAGTGATTAAGAATCCGGGATGCTGCCGCAAAACATTTGAAAATTACTTTTCGGTAATTGATTCCTTATATCAGTGTCATTGAAGCATGGGGAAGATAAACATTTACAGAAGTAAATGGATACAATAATAAGTAATTGGATAATTTCATAAGAGGTGCTATGGAAGAGTATTGGGATATTTTTTTAGAGGAACAACAGAATAGAGAATTGGAACGGGTACTGCTCGTCGGAGTAGATACGGGAGAAGAACAGAATTTTGATAACTCCATGGAAGAATTGAAACAACTGGCGAAGGCGTGTTTCATGGAAGTAGTTGGGACGGTTACCCAAAGAATGGAATTCGTGCATAAAGCACTTTACATTGGAACCGGAAAGGTACAGGAAGTACGGGATGCTGCGCAGGCTTTGGATGCGCAGCTTATTCTAATTAATGATACCTTGACGCCTTCCCAGATCAAAAACCTGCAGAATGAATTAAAAACACCTGTTATTGATCGGACAACCCTGATTCTCAATATTTTTGAGATGAGAGCCAGAACACGGGAAGCCAGGTTACAGGTAGAAACAGCCAAGCTGCAATATCTCCTGCCGCGTCTTGTTGGAATGCATGAGGCACTGACCAGACAGGGAGGAACCAGTGGCAGTATGAGCAGCCGTGGTGCCGGAGAGAAAAAGCTGGAGCTTGACCGCCGTCACATTGAGCACCGTATCAGTGAACTGCGTAAAGAACTGGATGCCATTTCCAGAGAACGTGAAACACAGAGAAAGCGCAGGGGACAATCCAGAATTCCTCTGGTAGCATTGGTTGGCTATACGAATGCAGGAAAATCGACCATTATGAATCATATGGTCGAACGGTTTGTAGGGGATGAAGAGAAAAAGGTGCTGGAAAGGGATATGCTTTTCGCAACACTGGACACGACAATCCGGCGGATCAACACCGGAAATAATCAGGATTTTCTGCTAACGGATACAGTCGGGTTCATTCATAAGCTTCCACATGGTCTTGTGAAGGCATTCCATTCGACATTGGAGGAAATTAAAGGAGCAGATCTGCTCCTGCAGGTCGTGGATGTTTCTGACCCCGGGTATCAGGAACAGATGGAGACTACGAGAGAGACCCTGCGGGAGTTGGAGGCTGGAGATATTCCCATGCTGATTGTCTTTAATAAGGCCGATCGGCTCACGAATACAGCGAATACGACCGGGAAGCCACGGAACCAGATGGAGCAGGAGCAGAAACTACAGAACCAGAAACTACAGAACCAGAAACTACAGGACCAGAAACTACAGGATCAGAAATTGCAGGATCAGAATCCACAGAATCAGATGCTGCAGCTTCACAAGACACCGGATCAGGAAAAAGAATTGCAACAGATGTCTTTGGGGGAAACCACATATCCGAGAACAGCAGGAACGAATAAGATATACATCAGCGCAAGGCAGCCGGAATCCATCGAATTACTGGTAAAGGAAATTATCCGGAGAGTTTATGCAGATTATGAGGAGGTTCGCTTGCTGATTCCCTATGACAAGGGCAGCATTGTTTCGTATCTGCAGGAAAATGCACAGATTCTGGAACAGTCCTATGAACCTGAAGGAACAAGGCTTCGTGTGAATTGCCATCATGCCGATGCCGGGAAGTATGAGCAGTATGTTGTGAAGTGAAATTGAAATTATTAATGAACTGAGTGAACAGTGAGAACCGGAATGGTTTATGTGCTGAAATCGTTGATCATGGTAGAAGTTGAGTTAACGGAATCATTGATGAATTTATAGGAGCTGTATGAAATGAAATCACGAATGAACAATAAGAGTTACATGTAAAGAAGGCAAAGCTTAAGAATATAGGTAACTATTCAGAGCCATGCAAATTATGACAATATGGACGTCGAATGCATGCATTCGTAAGGACATTTGACATAATTTATATGGCGAAGTAACCACATGAGTAAAACTCAAGTTGCGTTAGCAACGGTTTTACGAATGGGGATCTGAATAGTTACGAATACAGAAAGATTAAAATACAGAAAGATCAGGGATATCAGGAATATGGAAAAAGAACGCTTGAATAAATATCTGGCATCCTGTGGCGTCTGTTCACGGAGAGATGCAGACAGTCTCATTGATCAGGGACTGGTTACGGTGAATGGAAAACCCGCAGCCATTGGAATGCGTGTCTCGGCAGAGGACTCCATTTTAGTGCGTGGAAAGAGCATTCATGGAAAGAATGATAAAGTGGTTCTGGCCTATTATAAGCCGGTGGGAGTAACCTGTACGGAACGGGATCGCTTCGCAGACAGGAAAATTACGGATATGGTAAGGTTCCCAGTGAGAGTGACTTATGCAGGGCGCCTTGACAAGGATTCGGAAGGACTGATTCTTCTCACGAATGATGGTGAGCTGATTAATGCCATGATGAAGGGGAGTGCCGGACACGAAAAGGAATATATCGTAAAGTTAAATAAAGAAATTACAGAGGATTTCATTCAAAAGATGGGAGAGGGAGTCTGGCTTCCAGAGTTAAAAATAAAAACCAGACCGTGCAAAGCTGAGCAGATCGGCAAGTTTACTTTCCGTATCGTACTGACCCAGGGAGTCAACAGACAGATACGCAGAATGTCGAAAGCACTTGGGTATGAAGTGAAGGAACTGAAGCGTATTCGTGTGGTAAATATCGAACTTGCAAAGTTAAAAAAAGGAGAATATCGGCAGATACTCGGGGCGGAATTACAAGCGTTATACGATGCGGTCTACCAATAGAAGAGATCTGTGAGGGATTGTGACCCAAGATCTTGTTAGGAAACGACAAATAGAAAAACAGGTTTCATTTTATGAAAAAGAGTAGAAATCGAATGAGAACGGGAATTATGAAATAACCGCCTGAAAGTAAAACAGAATGACTTGCAGGAAAACTTGCAAAATTCAGTTTACATAAGAAGAAATGTAATTATTATTTATATTGAAGTAACTATTCAGAACCCCATTCGTAAAACCGTTGCTAACGCAACTTGAGTTTTAC
>OMAM01000889.1_pt1 | contig 12697 bp, 14 predicted proteins | sample 1644621 | NCBI WGS metagenome assembly OMAM01 (sample SAMEA103958120, study PRJEB25191) | human gut metagenome | biome: human-associated habitat [ENVO:00009003]; feature: intestine environment [ENVO:2100002]; material: feces | place: Germany | collected 2013/2015 | reverse complement strand
GAGTTTTGGGAAAGCTGGAACCATGCATGACTGGACGTTGGATGAAGCTGAAAGTGAGAATGTTATCAAGCATGCACTTGATTTGGGATATAACTTTTTTGATACAGCAAATGGATATTCAGCAGGAACAAGTGAGGAATATTTAGGTAAAGCATTGAAGAAAAATGTAGCGAGAAATCAGGTTGTGATTGCATCCAAGGTATATTTTAATGAAGGTCGTTTATCAAGACAGGCAATCATGAGGGAAATAGACGGAAGCCTGTCACGTCTTGGAACCGATTATCTTGACTTATATATCATCCATAGATTTGACTATGATACACCAATTGAAGAAACTATGGAGGCACTGCACGATCTGGTAAAAGCAGGAAAGGTCAGGGCACTTGGTGCATCTGCCATGTATGGATATCATACAGATAGTTAAACGTGTAGCGGAGCTTGCCGAAAAGTATAACTGCAAAATGTCCCAGATAGCCATTGCATGGCAGTGGGCAAAGGGAATTCTATCGCCTATTATTGGGGCAACCAAAACGCAGTATCTGGATGATTCAGCCGGAGCATTTGACATTAAATTAACTGCCGAAGACCTTGCATATCTTGAAGAGCCATATGTTCCACATGAGATAGTTGGTGCAATTGATAAAAATCCGGCGCAAGGTGTTATTTTGCTTGATGAAAAGAAATAAAGTTTCAGTAATCATAGAGTGTATGGATTCAATTCCATATGCTCTTTTTCTTTACTTAATTTCATGAAAAATGTAAAAATCTAATGTTACGAGTTGCGTTAAAAAAACTCGCAAGAAAACTCGTAAGAAAAAAAGTAAAAAAATTTGCTTTTGACCACTGTAAAACATGCTCTGAGCGTTTCGTTATATGAAGGGATAATTTTTCTTTCATATTTCAAAGAAAAGAGGATAAAGAAATGTCAGAAAAAAGATGTTATACAGTTCAAGAGTTACAGGAAATCTTAGGAGTCAGCAGACCTACTATTTATAACCTTTTGAAGAAAAAGGAATTCCGGTGGATCCAGTTGGATGGCGGAAAGTATCGCATCTCTAAGAAGAGTTTCGATGACTGGCTCGATAACTTGGAACAATAAAAAACAGGGTGTTGATCAGGCAGATTTTGTCTGCAATCGACATCCTAAATTTTTATCTGGATTTGAGATATGATATAAGAAAAAACACTAACACTAAAAAAGACAGGAAGTGAAGAATAAATGGCAACAGCAATTATGAAACAAAAAGAAGTTCCGGAAATGGACGATGTTGAAGAGATCATTTCAAAGATATCAGAAGACAGTCCTTACAAACGGCGTCCGACACAAAAGAGAACCTGGATGACCGTGCCGGAAATGGGAAAGCTGCTGGGATTAAAAAAGACAGATCGATACTGGCTGGTTCATAAAAATGTTTTTGAATCAAAAGAGATTGCCGGAAAGATACGAATCAATATTGCCAGCTTTGAAAAATGGTACGCCAATCAGATTAAATACCATAAAGTTACCGGAGAAGAACCAGGGAAAGAATTGAAATCCTGGTCCTATTCCGTTAAGGAAGTTGCGGATCTGTTGGGTGTTGATGAGTATCTTGTTTATGATTTACTCAAGAAAAATCAAATGGAAGCTGTTATTGTCGATTACTGGAAACGAATACCAAAAGAATCTTTTCAGAACTGGTATAAAAGCCAGTCCCGGTATCGGACAAAGGAGGACAGAGAAAAAGACGCTCTTCTGGAAGATGCAACAATTACGATGCCTGAGATGGCACAGCTGCTTGGAACAACCAGAAGCGCAGTATATACAATTCTTGATAATCCGAAGTATAGTCATTTTTTTGAATTCATTGTGATTGCAGAAAAGAAAAGGATCACAAAAGAGAGTTTTCAAAAATTCCTGGAAGGTCAGGATCGGTATAAGCTGGATCCATCGAATGATTATGAAGAACTTGCACAGGAACAAAATATTGCCCTGGCTAATTTCCGGCGGAAGAAATTATCACAGACCGGAATACGAGGAAGCAATGGAAATATAAAGTATCTTACTTTTGATGAAGCTTCCTATCTGGCAAAGGTCAGCAGAAGCATGATCAACAAGTGGGCGGATAAAGGAAAGTTCACAGTAATAAAAGTTGGCAGTCGAGTTAGGATCCGTCGGGATGAATTTGAGGACTGGATGGAGCAAAGAGATTTGGAAAGGAGTATGCAATAATATGGCATCTATAAGAGAACGAAACGGAAAATTTAATGTAATCTATTCTTATACGAATGAAAAAGGTGAGAGGAAACAGAAGTGGGAAACCTATGAAACGAAAGCCGAAGCAAAGAGAAGAAAAAAAGAAATTGAATATAAAAAAGAGATGGGATCATTTGTCGTCCGTAAATGCAAAACACTGGACGAGCTTATTACAGAATATGTTGCACTTTATGGCAAAGAAAACTGGGCGCTTTCTACATATGAAGGAAATGTCTCTCTTATCAATAACTATATTCTTCCGATCATTGGTGATACGAAACTCTCAGAGATCAATACCAGATTCATCGAAAGATATTATCAGAGTCTTTTGAAGAGACGTGCAGTTATCAATCCATTGAATAAAACCAGTCGAAATGAATTTGTATCTTCCAGTACGGTCAGGGATATTAATAAGCTGCTTAGAAACTGTTTTGAACAGGCAGTGAAATGGGAGTTGATGGAGAAGAATCCTTGCACCCATGCGACTGTACCAAAACATAAATCACAAAAAAGAGACATCTGGACAGCGGATACATTAATGTATGCGCTCAGTGTCTGTGAAGATGAGCGATTAAAGCTTGCAATAAATCTATCCTTTTCATGTTCCTTACGACTTGGTGAGCTGCTTGGTCTTACCTGGGATTGTGTAGATATTTCTCCTGAGGCAATTGAAGAAAACCGTGCATATGTCTTCATCAACAAAGAATCACAGCGTATAAGAAAAGAATCGTTGAATGCATTGGATGGAAAAGATGTGTTGTTGGTATTTCCGACAAATCATAAGAAGAATTCTACGGTCCGTATTCTGAAAACACCGAAGACAGAAAGCAGTGTGCGTAAAATATTCTTACCGAAGAGTGTTGCTAATATGCTGGTAGACTGGAAAGCTGAGCAAGATGAAATGAAAGAAATTCTTGGTGATGAATATATGGACTATAACCTGGTTATGGCAAGTACCTTTGGGCTTCCTCTCGGAGATGGAGCAATCCGTGGTCCTTTAAAAAAACTGATCGAGGACTATAATCTCCCACCGGTTGTATTTCACAGTTTTCGTCATAGCAGCGTTACTTATAAGCTGAAATTGAATGGTGGAGACATCAAAGCGGTACAGGGTGATTCCGGTCATGCTCAGGTCAATATGGTTACGGATGTGTACTCTCATATTCTGGATGATGACAGAAGGAAAAATGCAGAGCTTTTTGAAGAAGCATTTTATGAGAAAAAGAATCTGGATCCACAGATGCATGTACAGCAGGAAAATAATAATGCAACTGTTGCTGATGAAGTCGATCCGGAACTTCTGGCAAAAGTGTTGGCAAATCCAGAGATGCGGGCATTGCTCAATTCACTGGCGAAGACGATGAAGTAATTAGTCTATCTCCATCATATCTATTGGAATCTCCATCATTTGATGATGGAATGATGGAGATTCAGTTACAAAAAAGGTTACAGATATTTTTACTGAATAAAATTTGCCAGTCAAAAACGCATGGACAAACCGTCTCGTATGCGTTATATTATTTATAGACAAGAAAATATCTTGTGCTTTCGATAGGAAGTTTAATTGAATACTGTTTACCATGATCGAACGTACGAAGCATGGTGGTCATATAACAGATGTCGATGGTAATATCAAGGCATTCCCCAATTATTAGCTGGAGCAAACAATCAGCTAACTTTCAGAGCTTTACAGAGCTTGACAGAGGGGGTATTCAGAATAACTCGAATTGAATCGGAAACAGTTTTATATAGTATCCCACTTGGGTTTACCTTACCTCAGATTGACAGAGAGTGACAATAGGTTGGAGCTCTCCTAAGCGGAAGGCCGTGGGTTCGAATCCCGCCAGGTGCACTATTTTTCATAAGGAGGGACCCACGTAAGTGGGAGGTTTACTTGTGAATCACGCAACCGTCGCGCGCAGCGCCTTCAAATGCGGTTGCACCATTTTTTCATAAGGAGATAATTTTTTACCTCCTATAATACATTCTAAAAGGGACATGACTATGAATTATATTGTTATGGATCTTGAATGGAATCAAAGCTACAATGGTCATATGGGTGAACATCCACGTATGCCTTTTGAAATTATAGAGATTGGTGCTGTAAAAGTTGACAAGAACCTTAATATTATCGATGAATATTCAAGTCTTATCAAGCCAAAAATTTATAAGAAGCTCCATTCAAAGATCAGAACAATTCTGAACTATGATGAGAACGACCTTAACCTTGGACGAGGTTTCAAGGAAGTATGTTCAGAATTTCTTGAGTGGTGTGGAGATAATTACATATTCTGCACTTGGGGTCCTATGGATCTGACAGAGCTTCAGACCAATATGGATTTTTATTATATGGACAAACTTCCAAGGCCATTAAAATTTTTAAATCTTCAGAGCATTTATGCAAGTATTACCAATCAATCCGGATCTCCCCAGACGATGAGTAAGCTTGAAAAAGCTGTAAGTGAAATGAATATTCCTGAAAATGAACCTTTTCACACAGCTCTCAATGATGCGCGGTATACCGCACTTGTTATGAAAGAGATGAAAGTCAAAAATATAAACCAATTATACAGTTTTGATCTCTATATTGCTCCAAAAGATAAATCAGAGGAGATAGAAGAGTTTCATAACAATCAATATGAGTATATCTCTAGAATATTTAAAAATAAACAAGTTGCTCTTGATGACAAAAAAGTAACAGAAATAAAATGCTTCAAATGTAATAAAAAAGTCAAAACATATATTGACTGGTTTTCTAACAGTCCTTCATCGTACATGTGTGTTGGAAAATGTTGGATGCACGGATGTTTCTGTGGCAAAATAAAATTTAAAACATCAAACAACAGCTACTATATTCAAAAAACGATCAAACCAATTGATAAAGCAGGAATAGAAGCGATAAAACAAAAACAGGAAGATATCAGGGAAAAGAGAAAGGAAAAGAGGCATATGAAATCCTCTGGTTCCTCTATCAAATAAAAAACAGCCTTATTACAGGCTGTTTTTTATTTATCTAAATGTATCTATTATGTTTGTAACTTTCAGATATTAAACCTTATACTCTACCTATTTAGATATAAGTTTCTTTGAAGCACCAGGCTTTCTCGGATATTTCTTGTCAGTATTAGCTATTTTTTTAACAAACACAAAACTTCTTTGATTATCTGTTTCAGGAATATTTGTATTAAATATATTTTCCACCTGACCGCCAAGTATTCTTATCGCTTTTTTTCCATCCGTCATCTCGTCACTCAGAGCATTTGACTTATATGGAACGAAATACCCTCCAACCTTTGTAAATGGAAGACACCATTCAGAAAGAGTTGCAAGATTTGCAACTGCCCTAGATACTACAAGATCATATTTCTCCCTGTAAAGAGGATTTTTTCCTCCATCTTCGGCTCTCGAGTGAACGGTCTCAACATTATCGAGTTCCAGGTCTTTTATAACCTCATTCAGAAAATTGAGTCTCTTGTTCAGAGAATCCATGAGAGTAACCTTTAACTCAGGAAAAGCTATTTTTAAAGGTATCCCAGGAAATCCGGCACCTGTGCCAACATCCAGAACACTTAAATTATCATGAAGATCTTTATATTTGTACAATAAAAGGCTGTCAGCAAAATGCTTGATTATAACATCATCCCTATCTGTGATTGCAGTGAGATTCATAAAGCTATTCCACTCCACTAAAATGTCGTAATACCTTGAAAATTGCTGCAACTGTTTCTCGCTGAGTTCCAGCCCAAACTGTCTGACTATATCGTTAAGTTTGTCCATTCACCTATTCTCCTTCAGAAAGTTTTCCCTTCATCTTCATATATACCAACAGAACAGATATATCTGCAGGTGAAACACCTGAGATTCTTGACGCCTGTCCAATATTTTCCGGTCTTATCTTTGAAAGTTTCTGTCTTGCCTCAAGTCTAAGATTTTTTATCTGCTCGTAGTCTATATCATCAGGTAATCTTCTGCTCTCTAGCTTCTTGAACTGATGCACCTGCTGATTCTGTCTGTCTATATAACCCTTATACTTTATAGTTATGTTTATCTGCTCTATAACATCATCGGGAAGCTTTTCACGACCTTCATCTATTTCCTCAATATCCTCATATGACAATTCAGGTCTTCTTATAAGTTCAGCTAAAGATGCTGCTGTCTTCAGTCCTGTGCTGTTCTTTTTCTCAAGAAACTTCTGAATGGTAGCATTTGCCCCCACCATGGTATTCTCAAGTCTGTATATCTCTTTCTCTATCTGTTTCTTTTTGAGGATAAACTTCGAATATCTCTCATCATCTATAAGTCCTATATCGTGTCCGATATCTGTAAGTCTGATATCAGCATTATCCTGTCTGAGAAGAAGTCTGTATTCAGCTCTTGATGTCATCATCCTGTAAGGCTCAGATGTCTCCTTTGTCACGAGATCATCGATGAGAACACCTATATATGCCTGAGATCTGTCCAGAACAACAGGAGTTTTTCCCTGTACCTTTCTGGCAGCATTTATTCCTGCCATAAGTCCCTGCGCTGCAGCTTCCTCATATCCTGAACTTCCGTTTATCTGACCTGCACCGAAAAGTCCGGATATAGTCTTAAATTCCAATGATGGCTTGAGATTTATAGCATTTATACAATCATACTCTATGGCATACGCATTTCTAATGATTTTTGCATTCTCAAGTCCCTTCATACTGTGTATCATATCATACTGCACATCCTCAGGAAGAGAACTGCTCATTCCCCCCATGTACATTTCATTTGTAAATTCACCCTCAGGCTCAATAAATATCTGATGTCTACTCTTATCAGGAAACTTTGTGACCTTATCCTCGATGGAAGGACAATATCTCGGACCTGTTCCCTCAATCACTCCTGAAAAAAGAGGAGATCTCTCTATATTGTTTCTTATAATTTCATGTGTCTTCTCATTTGTATAACAAAGCCAGCAAGAAATCTGTTCTCTTTTTATATCGCTTTCTGTATTTGTGAATGAGAAAGGTACTATCTTCTCGTCACCCTTTTGTTCTTCCATCTGTGAAAAATCTATGGTTCTCTTGTCAAGTCTCGCCGGAGTTCCCGTCTTGAATCTCCTTATAGATATACCAGCATTCTTCATGGAATCAGACAAATGATTTGCCGCCATAAGTCCGTTTGGTCCAGTGTGATAAACCACATCACCATATATACATCTCGCTTTGAGATATGTTCCAGTACAGAGCACAACCGCTTTTGCCTTGTAGGTTGCACCTGAATATGTCTTAACACCTTTTACAATTCCATCATCGACCAAGATTTCTGACACTTCAGCCTGTCTCAAAGTAAGATTATCAGTATTTTCAAGGGTATACTTCATTGTGCGTGAGTAATTTGCCTTGTCAGCCTGTGCTCTTAGAGAATGTACCGCAGGTCCCTTTGACGAGTTGAGCATTTTGGACTGTATATATGTCTTATCTATATTTTTTCCCATCTCGCCGCCCAGAGCATCTATCTCCCTTACAAGATGTCCCTTTGAACTTCCTCCAACATTGGGATTACACGGCATCATCGCAACACTGTCCATACTAACTGTAAATATAATAGTGTTAAGACCAAGTCTTGCACTGGCAAGGGCAGCCTCACATCCGGCATGTCCGGCTCCAACGATTACTACATCATATTCTTCATCCAAAACAGGCATTTTACTATCCTCCTATTTTCCCATACAGAAATCCTTAAATATCTTATCTGCAAGATCATCCCTCGCAGTCTCCCCAATGATAAGTCCCAGATGTTCATATGCATCCATCATATCTATTGAAAAGAAATCTTCCTCCATACCCATATCAATGCTCTCAATTACCTTTTCCAGAGCATTTTTTGTACAGACAAGTTCATTCTTATGACGTGCATTTGTTATATACAACTGGTCATTGTACGAAAGGCTTCCCTCAAAAAACATTTTGTTCAGCATATCATAGAGTTCTTCACTTCCATCCCCAGTCATAGCCGATAGCTGTATCACTTCAGCATCTATATATCTGCAAATGGCATCTCTTTCAATTTTTATCTCTAGATCAGACTTATTGATGATAACTATTACATTCTTATCCCTGATCTTCTCAATTATTCTCTGGTCATTCTCGTCCAGTTCCACAGATCCATCCACCACATAGAGTACCAGATCTGCCTTGTCAACGGATTTGATTGCCTTATCAACACCTATCTTTTCTACTAAGTCATCAGTCTCTCTTATACCCGCTGTATCTATTATGTTTAATGTTATTCCTCTGACATTTACAATTTCAGAAAGTGTGTCCCTTGTGGTTCCCGCCATATCAGTTACGATCGCCCTATCCTCACCGACAAACATATTGAGCAATGATGACTTTCCTGCATTTGGCTTACCTACTATAACTGTATTTATTCCTTCGGACAATATTTTTCCATTGTCAAATGTGTTAATCAGTCCTTCTACCTGTATAAGAATATCATCAATTATCATTCTGAGTTTATCAGGAAATCCATCCAAACTATAATGTTCAGGATCGTCCAGTGCAGATTCTATAAATGCTACATTGTAGAGGATTTTTTCTCTCATATTAACTATCGTATTTTTGAGTCTTCCCTGCAGCTGGTCTACAGATGTCCTCACTGCAAAATCATTTTTTGCATTTATAAGACTCATAACCGATTCAGCCTGTGACATATCTATCCTTCCACCAAGGAAGGCCCTCTTTGTAAATTCTCCAGGCTCAGCAGCCCTTGCACCATTTCTGAGAACCAGGTCTAGAATCTTTCTGAGTACAACTATACCTCCATGACACTGAAGTTCACACACATCCTCACATGTATATGTATGAGGTGCTTTCATAACGAGAAGAATAGATTCATCAATCAAATCATCCCCATCATATATCTTTCCAAATGCAGCGGTATATGATTTCATATTTGAAGCTTTTTTCTTCTTATTTTCAGCCTGGAATACTCTGTCTGTTATCTCACAGGCTCTGTCACCGCTTATTCTGATTATTCCCACACCCGCATTACTTATTCCCGTGGTAATGGCAGCAATAGTATCTTCCTTAAACATCTCTACAATCTATCCTTCCTGATCACAGGTTATCAATTGATCCACCTATGTAGTGTACAACATATGTATTCTATTTTCCACAATAAATATTTTCTATCATAAAAAATCATAAAAAAACAGATCATGTCAAACTGACATGATCCGTCTTTTATAATATCTACAAATGAAACTGCCATAATTTTATCACAGGCACATCCATTATCTATATTATTTTTCTTTTTTCTTGAGATATACTATAACCTTACGATATGGCTCCTCACCCTCACTTTTTGTTGATACATACTTGTCATTCTGAAGTGTTGCATGGATGATTCTTCTCTCATAAGGATTCATTGGCTCAAGTGCAAATGATCTCTTTGATCTCTTTACCTTGAATGCAATGTTTTTTGCAAGATTCTCAAGTGTCTCTTTTCTTCTTGCTCTGTAATTCTCTGTATCAAGTTTAACTCTGATATAAGATTCACTCTTCTTATTTACTGCAAGGCTTATAATATACTGGAGAGCATCCAAAGTCTGTCCACGCTTACCGATAAGTATTCCCATCTCAGGACCCTCAAGGTTTATAGATAATACATTTTCTGTCTCATCAAACTCTATCTGGATCTCTGTCTGAATATCCATTGCCTTGAAAAGACTTTCAAGATATTCTCTTATCTCATCGATAAATGTCTTTTTGCGTCTTGCCTTTATTATACAAGGTTTAGAACCTATACCAAGAAATCCCTTAGTTTCTTCACTAACTCGTACTCAAGATCTGTACTAGGTACTCCAAGCTCAACACTGGCCTGCATAAGGGCTTCATCTTTAGTCTTACCTTTGAATTCCACGAATTCCATTATTTATTTCCTCCCTTATCATTGCTATTGTTCTGATACTTAAGCATTATATTTGCTTTTGATCCTATACTGCCTGGTTTATAAGTAACATTTTTATTTTTATCAATGTCATCACCATCAACATTAACTGAATGTGCTGGATTGACATAGCTCTTAAGTCTTGAAGAAGCCATCTTGTTGATATTCTCTGACTGGCTATTATCTGTTGATGTATTGCCATTCTGAGCATCCATCATTCTTTCATAGAATGACTTCTTATCCGGATTCTTCTTCTTTGCCTGCTTTTTAGCAGCCTTTTCAGCACACTTTGCAAGCAGCTCATCCTTGTCCTGATGATTATAATAAGCATCAACTATGAGCTGAGATATTATCATAATAACAGAACCAACTATCCAGTAAAGACCGATAGCTATAGGAAGAGTTATACAGAATATAAGTGACATGACAGGCATGTAGTACATCATACCCTTCATCATGTTGTTGGCTGTCTGCTGATTGCTATCCATGTTGCTATTCTGTGATGACTTCATGGATATCTTTGTCTGTAAGAACTGCAGGAGAGCAGAGGCAATAGGAACTATCAAAGCTATTGAAAGTTTCCATCCCGGCGCATCTGCAATATTTAATCCAAACAAAAACTGATTCATGTTGTGGAACTGATCAACATAGCTTGCGAGATCAGCATTACCTGTAAGATCAAGATTAGCTATCAGCTTATCCCAATCACTCTTAGAAAACTTATCAAGCACATCAATGATCTGATTCTTTGTAGGATCATCACCCATCTGCTTAAGAGCCATTGTCACAGTGCTGACCTTTGAATCTCCGGCTACATCACTTATAGCCTTGATATAATCAGTCTTTTTACTCAATATGTCCACGATATCGCTGTACTTCTTGGTCATTGAAGGAACATACGCAGGTATGTTCTGGATAACCCTGTACAGACCATAGAATATAGGCAGCTGTATAAGTGAAGTCAGACATCCTGATGCCATGCTGACACCATACTTTTTCTGAATCTTCTGAGTTTCCTGCTGCTGTTTCATCATTGATTCCTGATCAGTCTTGCCTTTATATTTCTTTGTTGCCTTAGCAATCTCAGGCTGGATGAAACTCATGATCTTACTTGATCTCTGCTGTTTAAAATAAAGTGGGAACAGTGCACCTCTCAGTACAAATGTAAATAAAATAACACATACACTGAGATTTACATATGTGAATCCCATATGGCTTCCTATAAATCCAACGAACATATAAATCCAATTGAATATCTTACCAAGCAGCCAACAGACCGGTCCGAGTATCATACCATCTTCTCTAGTTAGAAACATAATTTTCTCCTTTATGGAACTGGATCATATCCTCCTTTTGAAAAAGGATTGCATCTAAGTATCCTCCATACTGCAAGGAGACCACCTTTTAAAACTCCATACTTTTCGATAGCCTCAATTGCATACTGCGAACAAGTAGGAAAATACTTGCAGGTAGCATGTCCCTTAAGCGGTGACAAATACTTCCTGTAAAATCTGATTAAACCTATAAATATTTTTTTCATAATCTTACCCTATGTGGCTTATCTTCTTCAACCCACACAAATGCATCAAAGCACTTTCAATGTCCTGACATTTTTTATCCTTTGATGCCGGCCTGGCTACAATAACTATGTCATAGCCAACATCAATATTTGCTCTGTTTAATCGATAAGCTTCTCTAATTAATCTGGTTACCCTGTGTCTTACCACACTGTTACCAACTTTCTTACTAACAGAGATTCCGAGTCTGTTGTAATCTAAGCCGTTGCTTCTCAGATACATAACTAAATATTTATTGGCTACCGAATTTCTTGTGTTATAAACACTGCCAAACTCTCTGCTGTTTTTTAATGAAATTACTTTACTCATTGTGTAACCACCGAAACTTTGATTATTAGAAAAACTGTTGCTGTGACCATCATATATAAAACACATACCACTCACAAATATACATATGTCATATATACTGAAAGTGTTCAGCGCGTTATGTTTCATATACTATAAAAAAAGGTCACAACCATGTGACCTTACGCTGATAATTTCTTTCTTCCCTTAGCTCTTCTAGCGGCCAGTACCTTTCTGCCATTAGCAGTACTCATTCTCTTTCTAAAGCCGTGAACCTTAGATCTCTGTCTCTTCTTAGGCTGGAATGTCATCTTCATTACAAAACACCTCCTTCTTCACAAATTTACCTGCCCATTATAAATAAAAGCACCATATCAGTCAAGTGTTTTTTGCCGTTTTTGCTAGATTTTATAAGGTTTTCAGCCATTCTTGGGTAAAGGTGACACATTATTCAAGATTAATTTGGTGTACACAATATTCACCATAACAAAATATAGTATTTTTTCATTTTTTTCACTTTTTTTTAATCAGCTGCTTTTTGCTTTACATAATGTTATCAACAAAATGTTTGTAACTTGTGGATAACTTTTTATTTTTAGCTGTTATTCTCTCAAAATCCCTGTTTTTTCAAGGGTTGTCAGTGTTTACAACTATTTTTGATATAATAGAAACTACTTAACAT
>OMAM01000887.1_pt1 | contig 12702 bp, 16 predicted proteins | sample 1644621 | NCBI WGS metagenome assembly OMAM01 (sample SAMEA103958120, study PRJEB25191) | human gut metagenome | biome: human-associated habitat [ENVO:00009003]; feature: intestine environment [ENVO:2100002]; material: feces | place: Germany | collected 2013/2015 | reverse complement strand
TTTTGTATTCATTTTTTATTTTAATTTTAAAAACGTGCAGCAAAAGTAGGTAGAAATGATTTTTTTTGCGAGAAAAATGTACGACCGTACAATAAATGGCCATTTTTTAAGTTTTTATTAAAAACAAGTTGTTTTTTTTAAAACTTAATAACAATACTATGATACAAACCAAAAACAAAATAAAAGAGAAGTTAGCATCACATGTGAAAAGCGCCCACAATATTGATATGAGCACTTTAGTTATTGGTTATTCCGAACTCATTCATCATCTTTTTAATCCAGCGACGGGAGAATCCTATACGATGACAGAGTTGGGTGTCCAATTTGGCATAGATCGAACCACGATCAATCATCTCAGTAGGCGAAGAGGCATTCTGACCTTTGCAGAGTTCTTCTATCTGCTCTATATCATATTGTATTTTGAGAAGCCAGAAAATCGCCTGCCCAAAATCGTCAGCATTTTGAATGATATCTTTAAAGTCCTTCAGGAAGCGTCAGGCATCATACTCTTTCCAGAAGGCTTTCGTTTTGCGTTTTTTAAGGAGTGGAGTCAAGATATAGCAAAAGATACTGTAAAGACATAAAACGCACAATAATCGCAATAATACTATTGATTTTACGTTCTTTTCAAAGAAAGGGGTTGTGTGATAGTAGTTTAAAGGCTAAAAGCACTACCTTTGTACGCAATATAACAACAATACGTTTAAGGTCACAATTTGTGATCTCAAATGGAAGAGGCGGCAACCGCTATTCAACTTATGCTTTTACAGAGCAAGGTGTGGCTATGCTTAGTAGTGTTCTTCGTTTACAAACAGCTATTGAGGTTAATATTCGGAAACAACAAAGAACTTACTTGTAAAGATAGAATAGTATATGAAAATATTGAATACTCGCATATTAAAGAAAAGCGTGATAACACTTAGTTTTTTGTGCTATCTTATAACCTGTGGGTTCGTACCATATTATTATGATGAAGCAACTAATTTTTGTTATGGTGATGGCTTTTTCGACTTGTTCTTTGGCTGGTTTTGTTTCATATTTCCGGAAATATTTACGAAAATATATTCTTTAGCATGGTTTTCAAACATAACATACATTGTTGCTATAAGGCATCTAATAAAGGGAAATAGAAAACACTTCGTATTGTGGATTTGCATCACCATAATATTGAGTAGCCTTTTGATTATTTGTCCAAGAACAGAAACTGACACTTGGGGGAATATACACCATTTTACGTTGACGATAGGTTATTATTTGAGAATTATAAGTTTCTTTATTTTATTTGTTGGTGGAATATATGTCCTGTTTGTACAAAATAGGAAAGGGGATAAAAGGCTGACGAATGATGGACGGATGAAAAGTAAGCAGCAAATATTCTTTCTGACAAAATCAGATATAGTCAAGATGATGACTGTTGTTGAAAGAAAAATTCCTATAAAATATACCCTAATTGGAGCATTTAAACAGGAGGCGATAAGAAGAGAAAACACCATATCAAATTTTTCTAAACTTGGTCATACAGGCTATGCCAATTGGATTTCTTTGGATAATAGATACATGGTGCTCCCCTTAAATAATGAGGTGAAGTATAGAATTGTGAAACAAAGAAATGGCTCTTTTCATTACATCATAGATCTTGCATCTAATCCCACAGGTGTTGAGTTAAGTACTGGAGGAATATACGACAATGCAGAAAATGTTTTAATAGCAGGTCGTGTTGCAGTCTTTACTGATAGCTCAATCGAAGCCATGCAAATCTATAAAGAAATATTGAGAGCTATGAATAAATGTTTTACCAGGAAAAATAATATCTTTGTATCTCAAGAGGTGTTATCTTTATTGGAAGATAGATGGCGATTAACATGTAATTATAATGCGCCTTGTGAAAATGATTTCAAATAATATATGTTGCAAATTTCAACTTTGCTATAAATAAACTTCGGAAGGAGAAATATGAATTCACTATGTTTATATCTAGAAAAAGAAGCAGACAATGGAGAAAAGATTTTTTGATAATTTTATAAATAGCAAAATTCAAAAAAATGGTTTAAAGAGATTGTTCTACAACAAAAACAATTCTCAAGATCAAATAATAGAAAAAATTGATCAGTGGTGGAAAATGTATAACGATTCAAACTCAAACAACGAAAGATGAAAAGAGTACTATATTGCCTTTCCTTTTTTCTATTATTAGGATGTAGAAGGGTTGCTGATTTTGATTTTGACACTCAAACTCAATCTCTGACTATCAATGATGGCTATTTTTACGACATTTGTTTTGAGAATGATTCTGTTACTTCTGATGGGAAACTATACGAAGGAGCTTTATTGCTAATTTGGGAAGATTCTACATGCGTTCCTCCAAAAAAAATTAAATTGAGCAATATTCCAAGAGGGTATACAATTAGTCGTGGTGGACTACCATCAAGAAGTGAAAAGATAAACTTAAAGGCTCACTCAGTCTATACGATTTCTTCTACTGGAATGGGAGCTGTAGAGTGCCGTATAAAAGTATGGACGAATCAGAATGGAAAAGTTGTTAAGACTATAAAACTTTCACAAACAGACGAATCTATAGAAGAGTAGTCTATGAAGAAATATAGGATGTAATAGTACGTTTTACAGAAATGTATTACACTCTATGGTCTTAGTTTTTTATTTAAAACTCATTAAAATCCGTAGATAGTAAGTTTCTATCTGCGGATTTTATATGATGATTACTATACAATAGTCCGTTAAAAAACGAAATAACGCAAAGAATCTGACAAATATTAACAATGCACTAAATATACTGCAACTTGCTCAACGTCGTAGGAAGTATCATAGTTATCGGCCTATTTGAATGGCTCGACAGAAGCTGGATGGAGAGCAGGATTGCAGAGACGCACCTTTGGCGGAAAAATATATATGACTTGAATATGCGTGCGCCAAGTTGTCCCCGCTTGGGGAGACAATGGAAAAGCATTGATAGACATATCATTGTGCGTTTTCTGATTAATACTGCAATTCAATGCAATAAATTCAATATCCAGTCGTTCTTTAGTTATAACATAAAAGCAAAACAATATGAACGATATTTGTCTTTGGGGAATATTAGCGTCTATAACAGGAATTGCAATAATGTTTTCAGTTATTAAGTTTAATTCAGTTTAAAATATCAACATAAAAGTTCTTCGTATCTGCATTTTTAGTACTTTTGCAAATGGAAAGAAAGAGGCTGTATACCTCCGCAATATGTATAACATTTAAAAAAGGAGAAAACTTGAGTTTTTCTTTCCTATGGCTAAGGCTTTAAAAACTATAGTTACCAAGTCATGCAAGGATAGCAGAAAATTTTCTCAAGCGGACTCATTGCATTATTATGAAACTAAAGTTTATAATTATTATAGCATTATCCATTTCGAATAATATGGCATTTGCTCAAGAATGGAATTTAACAGGAAGACTATTTGATAAAGCTGCAGGCTCTTTACCGTTGGAAGCCACGGAAATAATAGTAAGTCATCTTGATGGAGAAACTATCTCCAGTGGTTTTTCTGATAATCAAGGAAAGTTTACATTCTCTCTACCGTCAGGAAAGTTTGTCGTCAGATACAGACAATTAGGTGATATATTAAAAGCTGACACCATTGACGTACACAACAATGTTGATTTGGGCGATATCATGTTGACTGTGAAGGAGCACACACTGAATGAGGTGATGATTACCTCTCAGCGCAGACTATTTAGCCAGAAAGCTGGCAAACTTGTTTATCTTGTTCAAAACAGTCCCTTTGCCAGTGGTTTCAATATGCGAGATATGCTCCATAATATTCCTCGTATAGATCCGACAAGTGATGAAATAAAGATTATTGGCAAAAACGGTGTAGTTGTTTTGGTTAATGGTCATCGCATTAACTTAGATGGTAAAGATTTGGATATGTACCTACGCACCTTACCATCTGAAAATGTAAGCAAAATAGAACTTGTAACCAATCCTTCTGCCGAATTTGATGCAGAAGGCAATTGCGGAGTAATCAATATTATTCTAAAGAGTAAGCCTGTGGGGTTTGATGGGAATGTCCACACGGTGTTAACACAACGCTCTCACTTTAGCGCAGAAGAAGGAATTGGACTGTCTTTTTCCTCAGGCAATTTTTCTGTTGAATACAAAATAAATAATTCCAATGAAAAGCGCCGCCAAATAGTACAGAATACTTATTCTTATCCTGACTATATGCGCTTTACGACCGACAATACTTTAAATAGGTATGACATACTAGGTCAGAATCTAAATAGCAATTACCAATTAGGCGATTTGAATTTGGGATTTTTTGCAACATTAAATAATTCTCGCAGTAAAGCTCACCAAATGGGGCAGATGACTTTCAATGCAGACGCATGTCCATCGAATTCTTATTCCGAGTCGAATCACGATAAATACCGTTTGGAGACAATCTCCCCCTATGTGGACTGGAAACTTGATAGCTTAGGCAAAAAAGTAACGGTAAATTACAACTATATCCATGTCATTGACAAAATTAATCAGAATTTTGATTCGAGTACAGCACACAACTTCTCGAACAGCAATAATGATTATAGCTATATCGTCAATACCCTGAGCGCAGATTTAAACCTTCCGTTTACTTGGCTAAATTTTGAGTTAGGTGGAAAATATTCCCATTTCAGGACCAATAACATCTCTGAGTTTGGAAGTAGAAATGGTTTTTTATATAAAGAAACGGTAACAGCCTTCTATGCAGATGTCAATCGAATGTTTGGTTCTTTTTACGCCAAAGCTGGTTTACGATATGAACACACCAATGATGATGGAATAACATTAGAAGGGCTGTCCGTTTCTAATAAATATGATCACTGGTTCCCATTTGCAGAAATCTCATACAATCCTTCAGATAATCATTCCTTTGCCTTAAGCTACAGCAAACGTATTGACAGACCTTCTATGAATGATATGAATCCTACACGTGTTTTTCGTAACACCTACACATACACCGAAGGTAACGATAGACTTACACCATCGGTCATGGACAATTTGGAGTTTAACTATGTGTTTAAAGGAAATTTCTCTTTTAACCTGTATTATTATCACACATCTGATGCCATACAGAATCTGACTCAGGTAGTGGATGACTTGTTCACCAAGTATTCTCCAAAGAATTGTCTTACCATTAATACTTTTGGTACAGATGCTAGTTATAATTTCTCATTTGGAAAATTCAATTTGTATTCAAGTGTATCTATGTTCTACGTTAAAGCAAAATCTTACGTTGACGAGCTGGATGACAAAGATTTGCGAAGTCTGAATACATCTTTTTCTGCCAATTTAAGTTACCGTTACAAAGTTTTGAATTTTTATGCGAACTATTATCATGTGCTTCCAGGAATAGAAGAATCCTTTCACACTGGAAACATCGATTGTGTCGGCTTAGGATGCAAGATTGATATTATTAAGAACAAACTTCTTTTGAATATACAAGCCCAAGACATCTTTAGTGGTACTAAGAGCAATAACAGAACTGAATATAAAGATTATGTCTTTAGAAACAGAATAAACAATGACAATACCTCATTCCGTGTGGGATTGACTTATAATTTCGGCAAGCAAAAAGCTAAAAAGGCAGATATAAACATCAGCAACAATGAAACTAATCGCTTGCCTGATATAAAGAAATAAGAAAATGAAAATTATACAAAGTTTTTGGACCGGCAACAAGAATAGTCTGACCGATAGTTATGGATAGCTTTTACCTATATTCAACTATCTTTAAGTAGTGTAACGTGATAGAAAATCATACAATTAGCGGCTATGTTCTACAAACAAATTACAGATAAAGAATCTCTTAAAATACGCAACGACATTTTTATAAAGGATGTTGTTCCAATCCTTGCTAAAAAGGGTTTTATTAAATCACCATTCTATACATCTTGTTTTGGCAGGACTGGCAACAATGGTACTTATATTTATGATATGTGTCGTTTACGCCAATGCAATCTTTTGGAATTTGTTACGACCAAAATAAGCAGTCGTGATAGATACATAAAAATCTATGTTAATACATTCGCGTTACATCCCAAAATAAAAGAAAAATATTCACTGAGTGAGATCGATGTCACTAAATATAATATATATCCCAATAACGGAAGAGAAATGTGGATTGATGTTGATTTTATTGTTGGACCTCCTCTGTTTTCTATTGATTTCTGGTATAATTGCTTGAAACTGAAAAATTCTTATACTACGAGAGGGCGTATAAAGCAAATAGAAAAACTAAAAAAAATGACGATTGCCAAGGTTGATAAAATAGAAACATATTTCGACAAATTGTATGCAAAATACCATTATGACGATATTTGTCATTCATAACCCCTTGTCTTTTCCCCAACCCAAATGCTTCCGTACTTTCGCAGTATGGAAGCATTTTTAATTTATCTCTCCCCAAGTCGTGGGCGGACTTGTCCGACCCACATCTCCTCTTTTTCTTCCGCCAACTTGCCACCGACAAGCCCATGGCGGAAATCCAAACACTATGCCTGTGTCATTGGGCAAACATTCTCGTGCGTTGCCGTTTGTACGGCAGCGTTTACCTCGTCCAACACGACAAGCAGCAAGCCACGCTGACCTTGCGCCAGTTCGTCTGTGCCATCACCGCCCTTGACTTCCTTAAATCATTCCTACATACGCCTCTACCAACGCATCTCTGCCATTGAGTTCTCTATCCTCCGCATCGGTGAATACCCGATACCAAGCATCATCGACATCGTGAACTGCATACGTTTAGCCAAGGGCAACGTATTCGCTGAATGGAAAAACTCCGACACCGCCAAACTCTTTGAAGACCATGGATAAAAAAAGGAGTGTGGAGGGTATTTCTTCTAAAAAAGTTGTATTTTTGTGGCAGTTTCTTCTAAAAAAGTTGTATTTTTGTGGCAGTTCTACAATGATTAAGTAAAATCGCAAAAAAAATTATGATTAAGCATTTCTATTTCATATTGCTGTCTCTTCTTGTCAGTTGTTCTTCAACAGGCATTAAACTGGTTGATGAATACTATATATATCCTCCAGACGAATACTATAATTCATATTACTTGAAATGCAAATTATCAAGCGATAATGACCCAATAATAGATAGCGTGCATATAGTTTATTGGAATGTTTCAACCATAATAATTGAACGAAAAGCGAAACATGATAATTGGATTATTAATGCTTTCGATAATAATTTAAAATGTTGCAATAACGATTCCGTAGTTGGACCCGTTTCTACATCATATATAAAGGTATTTATGGAAAATAAAAAGTTCAAAAAACTTGTTTTTGAATAGCGTATTAAAATAAGGAGGAGAGCAGTGGATATTCATCCTGAAAAAGTTGCATTTTTCATGTAATATTCAAAGAGGTTGTGCGTTTTATAATAAAAACCATTAAATATATAACAAATGAAAGAGAGACTATTTGCAACCATGTTGCTTTTTACTTGCATTTTGTCTTTAGCTTCATGCAGCAAAGACGATGGTGATTGGGATGCCATGAAATGGGAAAAGAACAATTATGAAGAAGCACTGACACCAAGTTTTGGCAAGGCTATTGGCGTGCCAAAGTCTGGCGGTACATATACTTTCAAATGCAAGAATTACAAGAATTTTTGGATTGAATACGTTAATGAGTCGGTGGGTGATAAAACCATTAAAAACGTTCCTTCGTATGATGACAAACCTTATTCCGAAGTTAAAGGCAGCTATACATCTTCAAAGGTGGAAGGAAATACGCTCACTGTTACATTTGCGCCAAACGAAACACAGGATGGACGTTATGTTCGTGTAGCCGTTTCTGCAGGTGATATTTTTGACAAAATCATGTTTGTGCAGAAACCAGAATAAACAATTTGTCTTTTCCCCAACCCAAATGCTTCCGTACTTTCGCAGTATGGAAGCATTTTTCAATTTATCGCTACCCACAGATTGGCAGTCACTATCTGACAGCCAACTCCAATATTTCTTCACACAGCTCTCGGACGATCTGCTAATGGAAGAAATACTCACTCTCTGTCTGTTCAAATGGGCAGACCTAAGAGTGTTATACAAGACGCATGACGGCAGCTATCTCGTGAAGCGTAGACACAAGCAAAAGCAGGAGGCTACGCTCACTATCAGACAAGTACAAGTAGCCACGGCATCATTGGACTTCCTACGACAATTTGCTCCGTTGCCAGTTCGCATCTCCAAAATCAGAAGAGCCACTGCCGACATCACCAAAGAGGAAGCGGTGCTCTCGATGGACACATGGCGAGCACTCACAGAACTCGACGCTAAGGCTAAAGAAGTAGAAGACACCAAACGACAAACGAAATGACAAAAGGACAACTAATATTATTGGACGAAGAAGGACATCCATCACTCTTTGCTCCTATAATGATAGCCTCGCTTTAGACATGTGCGCAATTGGAACGTGATAATACCTCATTCCGATTGCAATCAGGAAGGAAGCGGTATATAGAGAAAGGTGGAAAACTCGGACGCAAGATAGGCTCTGTAAAAACGGAAGAACAGATGAAAGCCGAATATAGGGAAGTAATAAGTCTGCTCCGCAAGGGGTATTCCATTCGGGATGTGGTAAAGTTGAGTGGTAAAGGGGTAAGTACCGTACAACGAGTGAAGCGATTAATAAAAGTGCAATCACCGCAATAATACTATTGATTTTACGTTCTTTTCAAAGAAAGGGGTTGTGCAATAGTGGCTTAAAGGCTAAAAGCACTACCTTTGTACGCAATATAACAACAATACGTTTAAGGTCACAATTTGTGATCTCAAAAATAAAGATAGAAATATGGCAAACATAACGGAAAAGACAGAAAACGGCGAACTGGTCACAAATCGTGACCGATTCAATAGTTTGAAGCACTCAACAGTTCGTTCAAATGTTCATTATGTAGGCTCCATAAAAGATCCGAATGGTGGATATGGCTATCCAATGATTAAAGATTATTCTGATTTTTTGAAGGGTCAACAAAAATTGAAAAATAAATGAGATTTATATTTTGTATTTTTTTGTCAGTTATAGGATTGGTTAGTTTTGGTGAAACATCTAAAAAACTTGAAAATGGTATCTATCATAATGAAACCAGTTCAAAATTGATAGAAATTAAAAATGACACACTAAAGTTCTATTCCTCCTCTTCTATAGAGGGGGAACAGAGTTTTCCTTTGGCTATTTGTCAAATAACTAAAGTCAGCGATACTTTTTTTGAGATAAATTCAATAGAAGGACCGATGCAAAGTGCTTTTAAAAACATTTTAATTATCGAAGAAGTTTCTGGTAATAAAACTCTTGCTGAAATACTTTTCAAAGTTCCGAATACAACTATGCCTATAAAGTTTAATGTTTATTGTGGAACTATTTCGTATTCTGGGATTACTGAAAAAGGGACATGTACTATAGTATTGAATCGTAATAGAATTAATTCTCCAAAAAGTTTCAGATTTACATTCCAACCAATGTATTATACCGAAAGTAATCCCGCAGGCCAATACTTTGGTGTCTTATACTACGAGTATCCGTATGAAGTGGATTTGAATACTGAGAAAAGTATTATTATAAATCTACCTGATGTAACAGATAAACTTTTCAATCAATATTATTTATTAGGAGAGTATATACAAGTTACACCAAATGGTATAAAATGGAGAGGTGAATACTACAAAAAGCAACAATAATCTTAGTGTGTTTACTATTCAATATGTCTTTGTAAACAATAATTTGTAAAAGTCCATCTTTGGTTCGAGTGTAAAATAAGCTGTGTTCTACTACAATGGGTAAACACAGTTTATTTACATTTCATTTCTTTATTAGGGCATAGTTTTCCCGATTTTCTTTTTTAGGTTCGTTACCAAACGAATCTATCAGAATAATATGGTTGGTATCCCTCACCTTATAGAATTTATTGTCACCACTTGAAGAATGTACAAGCATCAGGATGTTGTAGTCAAGCACTTGGAAAGTACCTCTTAACCTTTCCTGTTTGTTCTACTTTTCATTGTATGACTGTATCAACAAATAGGTATCATCAGCATTTAACGTGAGTGTTGTCTCAACATCAGACGGTAACACACCACAATATGTTCCTGCTATGGAATCAATGCCAGAGGCTAATGGTGAGGTCATCAATCAAAGAACAGTGCAGGTGTTTGTGCCATATAAGTATTTGTACCTTTTCGATGAGCCAAGGATGGCTCATGTATCTTTCGAGGGCAGCAACAATGCATCTTATAATTGCGACATCATACGCCATAACGCCGAACTCATACATAGGGAAGATGGCAATTATTTTATGGCTATAGCCACAATGTGCACATAGGAGCAAAATGTCCCATGTTCCATTGAGAACACTTGAATCATCTTGGTTCGGAGAGAAATCTCAATATCTTGGATAGCCTTGAATATAAGTTGGCGTAGTTCATATACCCATATAAAAAGCGAAGTCCCACCGTGGTACGCATCGTTGAGAGGCGTGGTGGGATTTGTTGCTGCAAAAATACGCTTTTTTGTCGGAATCTCCAAATGTTTTCTTAGAAAACTGCATTTCATGCATGGGATTTTACACAAAAAGTTCTAATTGCCATAAAAATCTCATCGTAATTCATTGGATATTTAGAAAATTATCGTATCTTTGTCCCCGAATTAAGGTGTTCTTTGTATATTGCAAAATACAGAAACGAGCAGAAGTCCGCTCGTTTCCATATTGTTACCTATATAATATAGGCAAACGCCCAAGTTCTTGATATTCAATCAAAGTCCTATTTAGAGCGAGTTAAAATACTTAATTTTACGTTCTTTTCAAAGAAAGGGGTTGTGCAATAGTGGCTTAAAGGCTAAAAGCACTACCTTTGAATGCTGTTAAATATGGTAATGTTCAAAGTCACAATTTGTGATTTTGGAAAAATGAATATAAATATGACAGATAAAATAGAAAAAAAGGAGAGCAGCGAACTGTGTATATCACATAGGTGCATCCATTAAGGACTCAGGTAAAAAGTGGTTTGGTTTATCCAAGATGGAGATACTTACACCAGACGAATTGGTGGAAAGAATAAACAAAGAGTAATCTGTAGCTTGGATTATATAGTATTAAAGCGCATCGCCAGTAAACGTCCTTTGTTATTTGATCCAAAATAGAACACTTTAAAAACGGAGGTAGAATGAATAGATATTTCGACTCTTACGGTTCAGACCCACGCCGCATCCAGTATGCTGGTAGCGAGACTGATGGCTTTTCTGTTGATTATAAGGTTATTGAATTTTCACTTGCGAAACTTCAATTAATTACACCTAAGCGAATTTCCACAAGTAAAAGGTTCTACTATCTTGCTGGATGAGTTTTATAATTTAAAATACACTATCTTCATGAATAAGTTATTAAAAATATTTTGTTTTTGTGGGTTGTTTTGCCTATGGAATTGTTGTAAAAATAGCATACATCCTAATCTTATAAACAAAAAAGTTTGTAAGCAAATATTGGTAAAAAATTATTTTGATGATAATGAATACATTATTAATGATGATATTTCAATCCAAGAACTGTATGAACTCTTACAGAATGCAACTCTCTGTGACATAATCAAATTGCCTCCAAGATTAGTATTAACTATAAAAGGTACAGATTATCATCAAACTTTTTTTATATGTGATGATTATATAAAAGATGACAAAAGAAAAATATATAGATGTAAAAAAAATATAGAAAAGGAGTTAAAGAAAATCATCAAAGATAATCGCTCACACAACGGTTTGGAACGTAGTGAATGGCAGTCTGTATATAGTGAGAATATTTCGCGTGCTCAACTAAACCGACCTTTAAGAACTTATTATATAACAACAAAAGCCCCGTCAGGTAATTATGTAGGGGGCGATGGTCCTTCTATTTTAGCAGACAAAAATATTCCAATTTCGCTATATTGGTATAAAAAGTAAAATAATTCGTACGATAAAATTGCTTACATATTTCATCGTACGAACATGTTGTTATTAAAAATATAGAACAGATGAAAATAAAGTTTACATTATTATTATTTTTATTATTAGTAACATTTTCTGCAATTGCAAATTATAATTTGCCTAAGGAGAAACTCAAAAAAGTCAAGTTACAATTAAATAATAAAACTTTCGAACTCTGTGTACCTAAAGGATACATGTTGTCAATCAACTATACAACAGAAGAAATCGAATATTTGTTTAGATATCAAGATTCTTCATGTATCTATTTAAGTGGTTTCTTTTATTGTAAAAATGAACGAAATATAAGTCTTTTAGGGGATAGTATATATAATCTTCGTTTTCAAAACTCGAAACTAATTAAAGAAATTAACGAGCTTCTTACAAAGAACAAAATTCCTATAAAACCAGATACTATTAAATTGAAGGGAATTCAAGAAAATCAATTAATGTGGAAGGATATTCTATTGAAAGATATAAGTGTAGGCTATTATAATGTGTCGAAAATAAATGTCGCCTTATTTGATAGGTCAATATCATCATTGAAACAGAAAATGAAATAATTAAAGAATGAAACATCCATATGAAGAATATGAGGCATCCAGGCTTTGGGAATTTGTAAAATCTTCAATAGAAGATTTAGTTGAGAATAATAGAATCTAAGCTGGCTCTATTTTATAAAGCATATCATTCGATTTTAATTGAAATATATGCAT
>OMAM01000885.1_pt1 | contig 12714 bp, 15 predicted proteins | sample 1644621 | NCBI WGS metagenome assembly OMAM01 (sample SAMEA103958120, study PRJEB25191) | human gut metagenome | biome: human-associated habitat [ENVO:00009003]; feature: intestine environment [ENVO:2100002]; material: feces | place: Germany | collected 2013/2015 | reverse complement strand
TGCTCTACATGGTATACGCAGGTGGACAGTGTCAGAAAATGATCTCCGAACTCTGCGGTGACACCGGTGTCATACTGGGATAACTGCTTGATATTGTTATAAAAGTCATCAAATTCTTCCTGAGTATCTGCCTGGAAAAATTTGTAGAACTTAAATACCTGATCTGTTTTCCGATAGACCTGGGAACGGAACACAGCAATGACTTCATAATTGCGCTGGCATTCCTCGGTGTACAGGATGATATTTTTGTGTTTCTCGTAGAAATCCTGATTCTCGTAGTCGGTCAGATTGCCGAACATAGCACCGGACTTCATATTGTGACCGTGGTCGTCAGGGGATCCACACAGCTCTCATCATCGAGAAGCAGGCAGCCGTTTTTATTCTTACTACCATCGAAAGCACGGTAGAGATAATAGGTCTCGTCCTTGGGGGTCCACATGACCGGATAGTCGATATTGGTATCCGGGATCTGCAGCCATGCAGCCATGTCGCCGTTGGCTGCGAAGCTGTCGGCATACGGATTGGGAACACGGTCGAACTCTTCTGTGGGAACGGTTGTTTCTTCTGCCACGGCTTCTGTGGAAACGGAAGTGACAGCCTCTATGGCATCCGCAGAAGCATTTGTACTGTCTTCGGTAACTGCCGTGGGACGTAATTCGTCCATACGACGGTCCGCCATATGACCTTTTACGAACAGAATAACCGCTGCCAGAATACATATTCCAGCAAAGATAAATAAAATTGTGGATAAAATATTTTTATTCGATTTCATACGTTTATTATACGCTGAATCAGTGACAGGATGCAATAGGGGAAAACAAAAGGATTTCTTAATTTTCGGAAGATATTTCCATAGAAGAAAGCATATAAAATCATTGAGATATAAAATTATGGAGACCGGGATGGAACAACAGAAAGCGTTGCACGCCGTTATGATATGTCTGCTGCTGATTGCCATGGCGGTGGTGGGCAGGGAGACGGCGGTGTATGTGGAGACAGTGAATGCGGTCAGTGTACTTAAGGAGGAACGACATACTCCGGGTGAGGAATCCCCTGTGGTAGTGATTGATGCGGGGCACGGCGGGGATGATCCCGGGAAAATTGGAATCAACGGAAGCCTGGAGAAGGATATTAACTTAAATATTGTAAATAAACTCGCGGGATACCTGGAGGCGGAAGGCGTGCAGGTGGTACTGACCAGAGACACGGAAGAAGGTCTGTATGATGCGCATGCCTCTAATAAAAAGGTACAGGATATGAAGCGCAGGATCGAGAAGATAGAGGAGACGGATCCGGTCCTTACAGTAAGTGTTCACCAGAACAGCTACCCGGAGGAGTATGTCCATGGAGCCCAGGTATTTTATTATAATGGAAGCAGCGGTGGGCAGAAGCTGGCGGAGCTGCTCCAAAAACAACTGACAAAAGACCTGGATCCGGAGAATCACAGACAGATCAAGGCAAATGAAAGTTATTATCTTCTGAAAAAAACAAAAGGAACCATCGTGATCGTGGAGTGCGGATTTCTGTCGAATGCCGCAGAGGCAGAAAAGCTGTGCACGGAGACATATCAGGACAGAGTGGCATGGTCGATCCATAAGGGGATTTTACAGTATATAGCACAACTGGAAAATCAAAACAGGGAAAACTGATAAGAAACAATCTTTCCATTTTATATCGTATATGTTATACTATATCCAAATGCATTATAATGATGTCGGGGTCAAAATTCCCTGACATCATTAGGATGAGTGCCGATAACAGAAGGTAGAAAAATGGATACTGAAATCATAAAAATTCATCCCGGAGAGGGACCTGTCAGTGAAGAAGATGACAGGAAACTGCAGGCTGCGGGAGAGATCCTGAAAAGGGGTGGACTGGTGGCGTTCCCCACAGAGACCGTGTATGGTCTGGGCGGAGATGCGCTGAATCCCACATCCTCTCAGAAAATTTACGCCGCAAAAGGCAGACCTTCCGATAATCCGCTGATCGTTCATATCTATCGATTTGAAGATATAGAGAAGATCACAAGTAAGGTACCGGAAGAAGCAAAAAAAATAGCAGATGCATTTTGGCCGGGACCGCTGACCATGATCCTGCCGAAGTCTGATGCGGTACCACGCGAGACTACCGGTGGGCTGGATACGGTAGCGATCCGGATGCCGTCACACCCGGCGGCACAGAGGCTGATCAAGTACAGCGGCGGCTATATTGCAGCCCCCAGTGCCAATACTTCCGGCAAGCCCAGTCCTACTGTGGCGAAATATGTGGTGGAGGATATGATGGGGCGGATCGATGCCATCATCGACGGCGGAGAAGTGGGAATCGGACTGGAATCCACCATCATTGATCTGACGGTGACACCGCCGCAGATCTTAAGACCGGGTTATATTACCCAGGAGAAACTCAGCGAAGTACTGGGAACCGTGGATACAGATACCACGATCCTGCGGGCAGACAGCGGACAGGCTCCCAAGGCTCCCGGCATGAAATACAGGCATTACGCACCGAAGGGAGAACTCACCATCGTAGAGGGAGCACCCGAAGAGGTCAGAGAGTATATTAACCGGGCAGCAGCCACAGATCATGCAGCGGGCGAGAAGACCGGCATCATCGGAACGGAAGAGATGCTCTCCGGCTATACGGCAGATGTGGTAAAAAGTGTCGGCAGCCGTAAGGACGAGGACAGCATCGCCAGACATTTATATACCATCTTAAGAGAATTCGATGATGAAGGCGTAACGAAGATCTATTCCGAAGGATTTTCCACGGAGGGTTTTGGCCAGGCGATTATGAACCGTCTGTTAAAAGCAGCAGGACATAAAGTGGTAACGCTGTAAGTGTAATGCAAGGAGGACAAATAAAAATGATAGCAATCGCAAGTGATCATGGCGGATATGATCTGAAAGAGAAAGTTAAGAAATATTTAGAGGGGAAAAACATTCCCGTTCAGGATTTCGGATGTGACAGCAAGGCAAGCTGTGATTACCCCGTATTCGGACATGCGGCAGCAAAAGCTGTGGCAGACGGCACCTGTGAAAAGGGCATTGTGATCTGTACCACCGGTATTGGCATCAGTATTTCCGCTAATAAGGTAGCGGGAATCCGCTGCGCACTCTGTTCCGATCCGCTGTCCGCAAAAATGACCAGACTGCATAACGATGCTAATATGCTGGCAATGGGTGCAGGTATCGTAGGCGAGAATCTGGCACTGGAGATCGTGGAGACTTTCCTGAACACACCTTTTTCCGGAGAAGAGAGACACAGCCGCAGAATCAGCCTGATCGAAGAGATCTAAGGCGCAAGATACAACCAACAACACTAAAATACAGGAGGACAAGTATATGTCAAAAGTAGTAGTTATGGATCATCCTTTAATCGAGCAGAAGATCGGAATCATCCGCAGAAAGGAGACCGGCACCAAGGATTTCAGACAGAACATCAGTGAGATCGCAATGCTGATCGGCTATGAAGCTACCAAGGATCTGAAGCTGGAAGAAGTAGAGATCGAGACTCCCATCTGCAAGACTACCGTAAAGCAGTTAAAGGGCAAAAAATTGGCACTGGTACCCATCCTGCGTGCAGGTCTTGGTATGGTAGACGGAATGCTGTCACTGATCCCCGCTGCAAAGGTAGGACATATCGGACTGTACCGCGATCCTGAGACCTTAAAGCCCGTAGAGTATTACTGCAAGCTGCCTGCAGACTGTGCAGAGCGTGAAGTATTCGTCGTAGACCCCATGCTGGCAACCGGCGGCTCTTCCATCGCAGCAATCCAGCTGTTGAAGGACAAGGGCTGCAAGAGCATCCGCCTGCTGTGCATCATCGCGGCACCCGAAGGCGTGAAGGCAATGCAGGAAGCACATCCCGATGTGGATATCTATATCGGAGCAATGGATCAGAAGCTCAATGACCACGGATATATCGTTCCCGGACTGGGAGATGCAGGAGACCGTATTTTCGGTACCAAATAAAGGAGACACCAATGAGTGCCAAGCGCAGTGACTATATCAGCTGGGATGAATATTTTATGGGGGTAGCCCACCTGTCGGGGATGCGGTCCAAGGATCCGAATACTCAGGTGGGAGCCTGTATTGTCAGCCCGGACAACAAAATTCTGTCCATGGGATACAACGGCTTCCCCAAGGGCTGTTCCGATGATGAGTTTCCCTGGGAGAGGGAGAACGACAAGGATAGTAATCTGACAAAATATCCCTTTGTGACACATAGTGAACTGAATGCAATTTTGAATTACCGCGGAGGATCCTTGGAGGGCACGAAACTGTACGTGTCCCTCTTCCCCTGCAATGAGTGTGCGAAAGCCATCATTCAGGCGGGGATCCGCACTGTGGTATATGACAGCGACAAGTATCGGGGAACTCCTTCCAACCGGGCAGCAAAGCGGATGTTTGATGCAGCAGGAGTGGAATGTGTACCGTATCGTAAGACCGGGCGCATGATACAGATCGGGGTCTGAGCAACAGGATAAAAGGAGTAAAACGTTTGAAGCGCCTACAGAAGACAGCTGTGCTGCTTGCAGCGGTGATCCTTGCAGGAGCATTTTCTTCAGAAGACATCAAGGTAGAAGCTACCAGTAGTACCTGGCAGCAGATTCAGCAGGAACAGCGGGAGAAAAATGAATTGCAGAACCAGCTGAACCAGGAAAACGATAATCTGGAGAACCTGAAAGGAGAACAGAATTCCCTCAAGGGACAACTGAATAATCTGAACGGTCAATTGACGGAGGTCAGCAATAATCTGGCGGATCTGGAACAGCAGATCGCGGATAAGGAGCAGGAGATCGCAGATACCCAGGACAGTCTGGAGGAAGCGAAGGCAACGGAAGAGTGGCAGTATGAATGTATGGTGATCCGCGTCCGGGATATGTACGAACGGAACGAGACCAGCTATATCAATGCGATCCTGAGTGCCCAAAGCTTCGATAAACTGTTGAATGCTGCGGATTTTTTTGAACGGATCGCTGCCTATGACCAGAAAAAGCTGAAGGAATTCGAGGAAAACCGTCAGCTGATCGAAGAGGAAGAGGCAAGGCTTCAGACAGAGAAGGCAGAGCTGGATAATCTGAAATTAGAAGCGGAAGCCGAGAAAAGCAAGGTGTCCGGTCTGATCAGCCAGACATCCAACAATATCGCCAAATATGCCGGAGACATCTCCGAAGCGGAAGAGAGAGCCCTGGCGTACGAAGCGGAGATCAAGAAAAAAGAGGATAATCTGGAAACCCTTAGGAAAAAGCTTGCCGAAGAGATTGCAATGTCCCAGAAGGCGGCAAATGCAACCTGGCGGGATATTTCCGACATTTCTTTCGAAGAGGGAGACAGATATCTGTTAGCAAATCTGATCTACTGCGAAGCGGGAGGCGAACCTTATGACGGTCAACTGGCGGTAGCCAGCGTTGTGATCAATCGTGTTAGAAGTTCAGTCTATCCCAACACGGTGGTGGGTGTGATCTATCAGAATAAACAGTTCTCACCGGTAGCCAGTGGACGGTTGGAACTGGCTCTGGCTGCGAATAAGGCCACGAGCCGTTGTTATCAGGCGGCGGATGAGGCAATGTCCGGAGTGACGAATGTAGGTAATTGCGTGTATTTCCGTACACCGGTGGAAGGACTGACCGGCATCAGTATCGGTGGCCATATATTTTACTAAGGTGAATGTGAGAATCCATGAAAATTAACATCGTAGAACGAGAAGGGTATTCCAACAGAATTGTGGACTGGAAGATCTATGTGAGGAAGGATCTGACAGTTGCTAAGGCATCGGAATATTACTATGAATTTATAGAGGAAAATTCCTTTCGCCCGGTGAGTGAACTGGTGCTGCCGGAGGATGGTGAACTGTTGAAGGAGGCGGTTGCGGCAGACTCGCTCGCTCCGCTGGAATTAGTAACTGTTCTCAGCAATCTCAAAAATAGTACCCGGAATGTATATCTGCGTATGGAACAGAGTGAACAGACAGAGGACGGAATTCCTTTGTATCAGATCACACTATCGGATCTGCATGATCTGGAGAGTAGAGCACTCCAGCTGGAACGGAGCATTTTAAAGTATCGTCATTTTATGACATTGGAAGATGTGTATTACTTTGAGTATCTGATCGACAGTGATCATATCACAGTATATAAATATGTCAATGAACGATCAATGAATCAGTTTGAGGGGCCGTTGAAGGATCTGATCCTGCTGGTGGAGAACGCACATACAGACAGTAACATTGCCGAAATGGAAGAACATCTGCGGACGTTTTGTGCACATTTGCGCAATGGCGAAGATTCCTTTGAAATGAAATTCAATGGTCAGGATGAAGACGAGAGAAGGTGGACGGTGAGAGCCTCCCGGATTCCCAAAAACCGGAACATGTTGGCCGGTATCATAGATTCTGAAAAAAACCGTGAGCAGGAAGCTTACTATCTGACTCCGGCAGCCAGGGATGCCGGAACAGGTCTGCTGAATAAGCGGGCGTGGACGGAATATACCATCGAACAGCTGAATCGGAAGGACGGTCGCCCCCGCTGGCTGGTGATCATTGATGTTGACGAGTTCAAACATATTAACGACACCTATGGACATATCTTCGGAGATCAGGTGATCCGTGGAGTGGCAGAGATCATGCAGGAGCTGGTAGGACAGAGAGGTGTCATCGGCAGATTCGGTGGAGACGAGTATGTGATTCTGTTAGAGAAGGTTGAGACCAGGGAACAGCTGAAGACCCTGCTTAAGACGATTGCGAAGGAACTCAGACTGGCATTCGATCCGAAGATCCATGTGACGGCTTCTATCGGTGTGTCGGAATACCCGGTGGACGGAACAGAGTATGAGTATCTGATGCGCAAGGCGGATAAAGCTCTGTATCTTGCCAAGGAAAAAGGCAAGAACCGACACATTATATATGAAGAGCGTCTGCATGGAAAGCTGGAGACCGACGATATGCAGGACATGGCTATGGCCTATGCGGTATCCAAGGAGAAAAAACGGGAAACTATCACAGAGATGATCACAAAATTATGTGTATCGGGCGTGAACGCTATTGTGAAAAATGAAGAGCGCCTGCAACAGATCCGCAGTCTGTTTGATCTGGATGGCATTACTATTTTTTCGGACAGAGGTAGTAACCTTGTCTGCAGAAACGGTAATTATGTGGTGGAGGCTCCGGATGGTCGTCCCGGGTTTGAAGATGAAGGGTATCTGGCACTGTTTGGTGATGATGGTATTTTTGTAGAATCCAATATGATAAAACTTCGTTCCCAGAACCCGGCAGCCTATGCTGTGACACAGGAGCAGGAGGTTGGGGCTGCCCTTCAGTGCCTGTCCAGAAAAGAAGGAATTCCTTATACAATGGTCAATTTTGAAGTGTTCAATCGCAACCGCAAGTGGTCCGATGAAGACGTTACCCTGCTGACCCTGCTGGGACATTGCATCGGAAACCTGCTGGATTATTCAGAGTAAAGTAAATGAGAGCAGAAGCTCGTCGAACACTTGTGTTCGTAAGAGCCTATGCTCTCGTTTATTTTACGAAGTAAACACATGAGCAAAAAGTAAGCACTGCAAGTGCGGTTTTGCGAATGCGTTACTCTGAATAATTCAATAATTACAGCCCACTTTTCTCCAGAGGACTCTGGAGGCGGTCGAATTTGTCACGATAGATGATCGTGATCAGGTTGTTTAACTGGCGCAGGCAGGCAGTCATCTGTGCCTGCGTGATCAGACCTTTTTCCAGTGCCTCTGCCAGCTCGTCCAGGTCAACAACATGCATTCTTCCGTCGGGATAGAGTATAATGTCAGCCAGCAGATCGGTAACGATCAGGGCATTGTCCTCCGGACGGCGGGTGTATTCTACAATATCGCAGTACCAGTATAACAGAGACCCGTCATGACGGTAGAACTTGCTGATCTTGAACCCTTCCTTCAGATAATAGCAGGAACAACCATGGGAAAAAGTAGTCTTGGGATTCAGCGTTTTCCATTTTGTCAGAATATAATCATCGTTCTGTTCTACGATAATATCGTCTTTTAACAAAATACATTCTTCCGGGATCAGTCGCTTCCGGTAGATCTGAAGTTCGTTGTTCATAGCATTTCTCCTTTGTAGCAATTGATAGCGTTCAAAGTTCCGGGAAAGGAATAAAAGGCAGTGGCGGCACGGTGTGAGGACATAATGTCTTCTCCATCCAGATCATGTCATGCCATTCCCCCTGCTTGAAGCCGGAGGCATGAAAATGTGCCACGGTCTCATAGTCGTGTTTTTCATGGAAGGAGATGCTGGGAGGATTCGGATAAGTGATGCAGGCACAGACATTGCAGATGTGCTGTGCTGTCAGATATTCCTCCAGCTTCTGATAAAGAAGGCTGCCGACACCACTGCTTCGAACATCCAGACTAACATAAATGGAGGTTTCCACGGACCAGTCGTAGGCCGCACGCCCCTTGAAAGCGGAGGCGTAAGCATAACCTACGGGAATACCGTTTTTCTCGGCCACCAGATAAGGGTAACGGGTAAGTGTACGGCGGATACGTTCCGCAAATTCTTCTATGGTGGGAACGACATATTCGAAAGTGATGGAGGTGTTTTCCACATAGGGAGCGTAAATGGCAGCCAGGGCTTCGGCATCTTCCGGTGTGGCGGTCCGGATCTTAATTTCATCATTGGCGGTGGTCTGCATTGTGGTAATCCCTCTTTCTGTGATCATTCGTAATTTCTGTAAAATAGTTACTCAAATAGTACTTCCGAGAAAGTATCCAAGTCAATCTTTTTTTAGATGGAATTTATATTTTTTTTACGCTTTCAGCAAGGGGATTTTACTGGACAGAGTGTTCAGATTTCGTTATAATGACAATAGATTTGCCTTACAGGGACAAGATATGCTTAAAAATGTACAAAAATATAAGCGTAGAGCAGAAATCAACATGGAGAGGAAGCAGTGTCAAGAAAAAAGAAACCCTACAACAGACAGGTGTTTCGCGCGGCCGCACTGATCATGCAATTCGGTATCAATATGCTAGTACCGATCTGCCTGATGTCGGCGGCAGGCGTCTGGCTGGACAAACATTTCGGAACGAACTTCTGGATGATCCTGCTTTTTTGTATGGGAGCAGTGGCCGGAGGGCAGAATGTATACCGGATGGCCAGGACAATTTATGAAGACGGCGATGATAAACACACTAAAAAAGATAAATAGAACGGTTCTGGAGATGGATCTGGGGATCTTGTTCCTGGGAGTGTCAGCGCAGATCATAGGAGCATTTATTGCAAAGGATGAAGCAATGTATGCCAAAAGCCTGTGGCTCGGTGTCCTGTTGGCGCTTGCAGCAACATATCATATGTACCGTTCCCTGGACCGGGCGCTGGATCAGCCGGAGAAGACTGCACAGAAGATGATCTTCCGCGGATATATCCTGCGTTATGTGATACTGATTTTTATATTACTGGTGCTTATGAAGACAGAGGTGATGAATCCGCTGATCTTCTTTTTCTCCTATGTGATATGTATGAAAGTAACGGCGTTTCTACAGCCGATTACCCATAAATTATGCAATAAATTGTTTCATGAAACGGATCCGATTCCCCAGGCGATACCTAAGGAGACTGCCGGAGACGAAAATGTCCCGGAGAATCCGGCAGGAGCTGAAAAGGACGGAGAAGTGACAGAACAACAGAATAAATAATAAGGAGGTGAAACAATGGAACATGGAATTTTGTTATCCGGTGCCGATAATATCGATTTTATGATACATGGCGTGTTTAAGTATTCTTTTTTCGGCCATGAGGTATGGATAACGACCACACATGTGTGTGTGCTGATCGTCATGTTGATCATCATTGGTTTTGCCATTGCCGCCAACCGCTGTATGGCCAAAGCCAGAGAAGTGCCGGAAGGCTTTCAGAATGTGGTGGAGCTGATCGTGGAGAAGCTGGATGCCATGGTGGATACTCCCATGGGCAAGGCGGCACCGAAGTTTTATAACTACATTGGAACGATCTTCATCTTCATTCTGGTGAGTAATATTTCCGGTCTGTTGGGACTTCGTCCCCCCACAGCGGATTATGGTGTGACACTGCCCCTCGGCGTACTGACTTTCATATTGATTCATTATAACCAATTCAAGTACCAGAAGCCGAAGGAGATCTGGGAAGGTATGTGTTCTCCGCTGCCGCCCTGGCTGCCGATCTGGCTGCCCATCAACCTGATCAGTGAGATCGCCGTACCGATTTCGTTGTCTTTACGTCTGTTCGCCAACGTATTATCCGGAACGGTAATGATGGCATTGATCTACGGATTGTTAGGTATGATCGCCACGGCGTGGCCCGCAGCGCTGCATGTGTATTTTGACCTGTTCTCCGGAGCCATCCAGACATACGTATTCTGTATGCTGACGATGACTTATATCGCAAATGCAAGAGGAGACGCGTAAGCTTAAAATGCTAGAAAGATTCTGAAAGAATCTCAATAATAGGAGGATTTACTATGGATTTCAATGAAAACTTTATCTTAGGTTGTTCCGCAATCGGTGCAGGTCTGGCAGTTATCGCCGGTATCGGACCTGGTGTTGGTCAGGGTATCGCAGCAGGACATGCAGCAGCAGCAGTAGGAAGAAATCCGGGAGCAAAGTCCGAGATCACTTCCACCATGTTATTAGGACAGGCAGTTGCCGAGACCACCGGTCTGTACGGTCTGCTGATCGCTATGCTGCTGTTGTTCGTAAAGCCCTTACTTCCCTGATTAAACGAAAGGAATGCGGATGAAAATGATACTATTAACAGAAGGCGAGACCATGTCAAGACTGTTTGACCTGGACTGGCAGCTGCTGGCAGACTCCTGCCTGATGATCATTGCCATCTTCGTATTGTTCCTGGCGCTCAGCTATTTCCTGTTCAATCCGGCGAGAAAGTTCTTAAATGATCGTAAAGAGAAGATCAGAGGAGAACTGGAAGAAGCGAAGACCAGTCAGGAAAAAGCCGCAGAACTGAAGGAACAGTATGAGGCGAAGCTGAAAGATATCGACAAAGAGGCAGAGGACATCTTAAGTGATGCCAGAAGACGGGCTCTCCAGAACGAGGAGCGCATCGTCGCACAGGCGAAGGAAGAAGCAGGGAGAATCCTGGCGAGAGCACAGGAAGAAGCCAGACTGGAAAAACAGAAAATGTCCGACGAGATCAAACAGGAGATCGTATCCGTGGCATCTGTCATGGCAGGTAAGCTTGTGGGTGCGTCCATAGACACCGCCAGACAGAACAGTCTGATCGAAGAGACGCTGAAGGAAATGGGTGAGGACACATGGCAAAATTAGTTTCCAAAGTCTATGGAGAAGCCCTCTTCGAAGTGGCAGTCGACCATGGAAATGCGATCCAACTGATGAATGAGACCGCAGAACTTCAGAAGATCCTGGAAGACAATCCCGATTTTGACAAGCTGATGAAGCATCCCGGGATTCCCAAACAGGAGAAACTCTCCATGGTGGAGAAGGTTTTCCGGGGCAGGATAAGCGACGATCTGACAGAATTTCTGAAGATCGTGGTGACCAAGGAACGTTACGGCTCATTAAAGGCAATCTTTGCTTATTTTACCGAACTGGTCAGAGAATCGGAAGGAATGGGAACCGCATATGTAAGTACCGCAGTGGAGCTGACGAAGGAACAGAAACAGGCAGTGAGAAAAAAGCTGCTTCAAACGACTTCTTATCAGTCCTTTGATGTGTATTACCATGTGGATCCGACACTGATCGGCGGAATGGTGATCCGGGTGGGTGACCGGGTGGTGGACAGCAGTATCCGGACCAAACTCGAAGATATGAAGAAACAATTATTAAATATTCAGCTGGGATGACCGGCTGAGAGAAAGGTGCGACAGATCCATGAATTTAAGACCAGAAGAAATAAGTTCCGTCATTAAGGAACAGATCGAAAGATATTCTTCCCAGCTGGATGTCTCCGATGTCGGAACAGTCATCCAGGTAGCGGATGGTATCGCTCGCGTACATGGACTGGAAAATGCCATGCAGGGTGAGTTGTTACAGTTCCCCGGCGATGTATATGGCATGGTGCTGAATCTGGAAGAAGATAATGTCGGTGTCGTATTGCTTGGCAGTGCCAGCAATATCGAAGAGGGCGATATTGTCAAGACCACCGGACGCGTGGTAGAGGTGCCCGTAGGAGATGCATTGCTTGGACGAGTAGTGAACTCCTTAGGACAGCCCATCGACGGCAAAGGCCCCATACAGACTGATAAATTCCGCAAGATTGAGCGTGTGGCAAGTGGTGTTATCACTCGTAAGAGCGTAGACACGCCGCTCCAGACAGGTATCAAGGCGATCGACTCCATGGTTCCCATCGGAAGAGGTCAGCGTGAGCTGATCATCGGTGACCGCCAGACCGGTAAGACCGCTATTGCGATCGATACGATCATCAACCAGAAGGGTCAGAACGTAAAATGTATCTATGTAGCCATCGGTCAGAAAGCATCTACCGTGGCAAATATCGTAAAGACACTGGAGGAGTTCGGTGCCATGGCATATACCACCGTTGTGGTATCCACGGCAAGTGACCTGGCTCCCTTACAGTACATCGCTCCTTATTCCGGTTGTGCGATCGGTGAGGAGTGGATGGAGAACGGAGAAGACGTACTGGTAGTGTATGATGACTTAAGTAAACAGTAATTTTATGCCAGTACTTCCTTCACTGCCTCAGCGATCTTGTCGCACTTGC
>OMAM01000883.1_pt1 | contig 12739 bp, 13 predicted proteins | sample 1644621 | NCBI WGS metagenome assembly OMAM01 (sample SAMEA103958120, study PRJEB25191) | human gut metagenome | biome: human-associated habitat [ENVO:00009003]; feature: intestine environment [ENVO:2100002]; material: feces | place: Germany | collected 2013/2015 | reverse complement strand
CTTCCCACTCCTGCAAATATTCCATCCATAACCAGGCTCTTGACCACCACATTTACATTTGCTGCGGTGAGAAGCTTTCCGACCTGAACCGTGAGTGCATCTATCCCCATCTCCAGAAGTTTCTGAAGTCCTGCTCCGATCACGTTAAATGTCAGATAGAACACCGCCAGCATGATACCTATAAAACATGGGATTGCGGTATACTTACCCGTAAGAATGCGATCTATCTTCTCGCTTCTGATCCTCTCCTTGCTCTCCTTTGGCTTAACTACGCAGTTTTCACATACCTTTTCTATGAAATTAAATCTCATATCAGCTATGGCTGCACTTCTGTCAAGTCCTCGCTCTTTTTCCATCTGGATTATAAGATGTTCTATCGTCTCTTTCTCGTTCTCATCAAGTCCAAGCCTTTCAAGTATGAGATGATCTCCCTCTATGATCTTGGTCGCAGCGAATCTAAGCGGCAGATCTGCTGCCTTTACATGATCCTCTATGAGATGCGCCACCGCATGTATACACCTGTGAACAGCTCCACCAAACTCATTCTCATCACAGAAATCCTGTCTTCCAGGTTTTTCCTGATACTTTGCTATATGTATGGCGTGTCTTACAAGCTCATCCACACCCTCGTTCTTTGCCGCAGATATGGGTACAACCGGGGTTCCAAGCATTGCCTCCATCCCATTTACATCTATGGAGCCTGAATTGCCTGTGACCTCATCCATCATGTTGAGCGCAACGACAACAGGTATATCCATCTCGAGAAGCTGCATTGTGAGATACATATTTCGCTCTATATTAGTAGCATCAACTATATTGATGATAGCCTTTGGGTGATCGTCAAGCACGAAGTTTCTGGACACGATCTCCTCGCTGCTATAAGGAGACATCGAATATATTCCGGGAAGATCTGTCACGGAAGTATTCTCCCTGCCCCTTATCGGACCATCCTTTCTGTCGACAGTTACTCCGGGGAAATTGCCTATATGCTGATTTGATCCGGTGAGCTGATTGAACAGTGTCGTCTTTCCACAGTTCTGGTTGCCAACCAGGGCAAATGTAAGTCTTGTTCCTTCCGGAAGCGGATCGCCATCCCCTTTGACGTGATATTTTCCTTCCTCGCCAAGTCCCGGATGTTCCTTCTCCTCTATTGTCTCAACCCTGATGTGAGCTCTGGATCTTGTCTCTATCTGCTCTGCATCTATCTGCTCTGCATCTGCTAGTCTGAGTGTAAGTTCATATCCGTGGATCTGAAACTCCATAGGATCGCCCATCGGGGCAAGCTTCACAAGGGTGAGCTCCGCACCGGGGATAACACCCATGTCAAGGAAATGCTGTCTTAGCTCTCCTTCACCGCCAACGGTCTTTATTCTGGCGCTCTGTCCCACCTTCAAATCTCTCAGTGTCATAATTGATTATCCTTCTTTCATCATTCGTCCAGATTCATTCCCCGCAGTCTTTCAATGCCACAAAATCGTCTGTCGAATGCCGTCTATTTGTGTTTATTGATATTTTTTCTCAATTATAACACGATGAGTTCTATGCGCAATATATAGATCCTGATTATCGTCTATATTTTTACGAATTTTTCATTTGCTTCTCTGTCTATAGAAGTCAGTTCCTTAAGTTCCCTCACCGTAAACACACCGCAGACAATCGCAGTTATTCCATCCGCTATTGGTCCCGCATACATGACACCATCAATTCCCATGAACATAGGGAATATGATGATGAGCGGCAGCAGAAAGAGTATCTGCCTTGTGAGTGACATGAACACACCAAGTTTTGCCTTGCCTATGGAGTTAAAGAAATTGGATGTCACCGGTTGGATTCCATTTACGATGGTCAGGAACATGTATATCCTGAAATATCTCTCGGAAAACTGGAAGTACAGTTCGCTTCCCTCTCCAAATGCGCTGATGATCTGTCTTGGGAATAACTGGAATGCCACAAATGCCACAACCGACAAAGCTGATGCTGCTGCCAGCGCCAGAAGATAAGTCTTTCTCACCCTCCTGTATTTTCCTGCACCATAGTTGAAGCCTATGATCGGCTGGGTTCCCTGGGATATTCCTATGACTATAGCCATAAATATCATGTTGACCTTGCTTATTATTCCTGAACACGCAAGAGGTATGTCTCCTCCATACACCGACTGTGCTCCGTATCTTGACAGAGTATTGTTCATGACCACCTGGACTATCGCCATGGCTATCTGATTGAAACACGCCGACGCACCGAATCTGAATATATTGCCGCAGGTCTCTCCTCGCATAACAAAACTTTCTCTGGTAAGATTTATTGTCTTGAAATGGAACATATATCTGAGACTTATGGCAAATGATATGATCTGTCCTGTGATGGTGGCCAAAGCCGCACCGCGCATCCCCATATCAAATCCAAATATCAGTATTGGATCGAGTATGGTATTGATGATGGCTCCTGTCAGCATGGATATCATAGAATATCTCGGACTTCCATCCGCCATGATGAGCTTGCTCATTCCGGTATTCGCTATCAGGAACGGAAAACCTATCGCCGTGATCCTTGTATACTCCTGCGCAAATGGCAGGACTTTGTCCGTTGCGCCAAATGCCTTAAGCATCGGTGTCAGAAAAATGCTTGTCACCAGAAAGAGTGCCACACCGAATATCGCCATGAGACAGATTCCATTTCCCGCCGCCTCCGCAGACCTCTTCTCATCCCCCGCACCGAGCTTCAGTGAAAAGCTGGTCGCACTTCCTATTCCAAGAAGAAGCGATATGGCGGTACACGCCGTGGACAGAGGAAATGCTATATTTGTCGCAGCATTTCCCAGCATTCCTACGCCATGTCCTATAAATATCTGGTCGACTATATTGTAAAGCGCGGTCACCAGCATGGATATGATACATGGTATAGCAAATCTTGTGAGCAGATGCGCCTCATTCTCATATCCAATGGGATTGTTCTGATTTTCGTTTGTCTTTGTGTTATCGGTTGTCATATTTTTGTATTGCCTTCCTGTCTGTGTCGTATTTCTGTCTGTGTAATATTCCTGTCTGTGTAATATTTCTGTCTGTATTATCTTATATATACTGTATACAATTACAGTTCTGCCTATAATAATTCTACATCATTTTTATATTCGCATTTTCCACTCCATATTTTTTTAGGTCTACACGGCCATTCTCGACCTCTATGCCGTCCGCTCTGAGCCGTTCTGCCTGGACATCTGCTCCGCCGAATGCAAACGCTCCCGCCAGCTCGCCCTTGGAATTCACCACGCGGTAGCACGGTATGTTATCAGGATCTGGATTCTTGTGGAGCGCATTTCCGACCGCCCTCGCCATCTTTCTATCCCCTGCCAGCTCAGCTACCTGACCATAAGTTGCAACACATCCCTTCGGTATCTTCTTCACCGCATCATATATCCTCTTTGTCGGGCTGTATGTAACTATATCATAGCTCTCCGCTATCATCTGCTTTACCGCATCATCGGGCACGCTTCCATCAAGTATGATGGTGTTCCAGTGCTCCTTGTTCTGGTGCCATCCCGGTATAACCGATTCAATGCCTGCCTCCAGAAATCCAGCGACTCTGAATCAGCTTTAACGTTCAGATTGATATATCCATTCCTCTCATAAGTCCATAGAAATGCTTTCTTACTTCCCTTGACTCTCACAAGCTGCCAGTTCTGGTCGTGAAATGGAGCCTCCTGATATGTATCAGGAAATGAGAGACCATATGCCAGTACTTCCTCTCTTGTCGTCATGTATATTTTTCCTTTCTTGTGTTGCAATTATGTAATTATCTGTATCCCTTAAGATATCTCTTCTGCTCGTCCGTTATACGGTAACTCTCCACCGCCTTCTGTATTGTCTTTCGGTGAACCCAGTCTGGCATGCGATGCTCTTCTATGTACGGAATGACCACATCCCACTGCTTTGCAAGGGCTGTAGCCATATACCATGCAATCATCATATTGACATAATACTCATCAGACTTAACTTCCGCCACAATCCGCACATACTCAGGGTCAAAATCAGTATCCAGATAAAGCCTCATGAGCATTCCTATTCCGAATCTCACCATGTACGTCTCACCCGAATCTATCCACCTCTTTATAAACGGTAGAAGTTCCTCCTTATGTTTTTCAAAACACTTCGGCGCAGGGAAATCACAGGTTGCCCAGTTATCTATATATGGAAGAAATCTTTCTATCTCCGAAATACATCTGTCATAATCCTTTATCCCGGTTATGAGCATCATGTGGAGATTATTTTCCTCGTAATAACGGTGTGGAAGTTCTTTTATAAACTTTTCTGACAATTCTGTTCCAGCTATGCTCTTCGCATATTTTCTGAGCACAGGAACTCTTATGCCTATAATCGTCTCCTTGTCGATGCCTGGCATAAGCCTGCTGTGAAAATCTCTGTATGCCATATCCTGTAGTTCAAACAGATGCTTTTGAATCTCCTCCATATTTTCACCTTACGCTTTCTAATTTTCTCGTTGTTAGTTTTCCATTTTCTACATTTTTCTAATCGGACTCATAATTGTATACAACTATTATATCTAATACTATCTGAATTTCTTCACATGCTCCGATATAAACCGAAACAGCTCGATATTGACCTTCTCATTCTTCTCCTCCGCCTCAAGATACTCAGGCACCGGAATATCCGTCTGAATCTCTCCGCATATATCAATACCCAATATTCTTGAATGTCTTATATCACCGGCATTTCTTTCATCATTACGACAAGCGTCAGAATTTTTTTCTTCACCCTGACCGCCAAGAAAGACACTAAGCAGGCGTTCAAGTCCATCGATTGACATATCCCCCTGACTCCAGTTCGTCTCCGTGTACTCTGGTCCGAGGACATCTTTGTCTATAGATATATACAGAGGCAGATCTGTTCTAATAAGTTTCAGCTTATTCTCAAGCAGATCACCATGCAGGTCTTCGGCGGAAAATGTCAACAATCTTCCGCTCTGACTCCCACTATAACTTTCCAAAGTCTGCTCTATATCTGACTCCGGCGGTCCCACTATCACAAGCTGCCTGAGGTTTTTATTCTGACTCAAAGCCTGTCCCGCCCAGTCTCCGCAGCTCATCATTTCTGGAACCATCGGCATCTGCATATCCGTGTGGTGATCATACATGACAAGCCCAAATGGCTCATCTATATGATCCGTTATTATCTTTGAAATATAATGATAATTTCCCGAATCGATATAATGTATACCCTGGATTCCGTACGGCTCTATCCTGCCCCATATTTTTTCATACGCATTTTTTGAACAATACATATCTGTCTCTTGTATATCAGAGCAATCTATGTATCTGAATCTATCTATATCTTTTATATCCTCATCACAATATACATGTGTAAAATCCAGGATCAGATTCTCGTTTTTCACCTTGCTGTCACCCATATACAACCCCCATGTATCCAATAACAAGTCAATTTCGCAGCAATATCGATTAACCTGTCAATAATAAAATAATCTCAATACAAAATCGCCCGACTGTATTCTAGCACAACCGGGCAATCTCAAGTACTATTTATCTTTCTTTTTCCTTATGTGGATCTCAGGGATCGCCACCGTGTCATATGTCACAGACGAGTCATCCTCACCCACATTATCCTCATTGTCATCATGGCTCTTTGTGTTCACCTCAGGGATCGCCAGATTGTCAAATGACATGTTGAACCTGTGATGCTTTTTATGCTGTTCTTTATTTTTTTCTCTCATAGTTGGTTATACCCCCTAAAGTATGTTTATGAAAAATGTAATTACCAGGCTGTTCAGGAAGTCAGCAAATAAACTTCCTATAAGTGGGATTATCAGATATGCCTTGACCGAAGGAACATAGCGGTCGCATATAGCCTGCATGTTCGCCATGGCATTTGGCGTTGCTCCCATACCGAATCCGCATGTTCCGGCGGACAGAACCGCCGCATCGTAATCCCTGCCCATCACGTTGAACACAACAAAATATGTGAACAATATCATGAGTATGAGCTGTGCCGAGAGCAGTATGATAAGCGGAAGTGCAAGCTCTGCAAGCTGCCACAGCTTCAGGGTTATCATCGCCATTCCAAGGAACAGTGACAGGCAGATACCACCGAGATTGTTGATCTCACCCATATAAATATCAAACTTACCGGAATACTCTCCGATATTTCTGATGACCGCAGCCGCGATCATCGCACCTATATATATAGGAAATGTAAGTCCTGTCTTTGTGAGAAGTTCCGATATGATGGTTCCTATTCCTACTGCTATGATGAGCTGGAACACTGCTGCCGCATACATATTTGTATGGCGTTCATGCTTCTTTTCATCCTCGACCAGTATACTGTCATCCTCGGCAACTGCAGTGTCCAGAAGCTTCTTCCTATCTATGAGTCTCTTGCCAATAGGGCCACCTATAAGACTTCCTGCGATAAGTCCAAATGTTGCCGCAGCCGTGCATATAGTGGTTGCCCCCTTGACATCAAAATCCTCCAGCACCGGACCAAATGCTCCTGCAGTTCCATGACCACCTACCATAGGAATGGAACCTGTACACAAGCCAACAAGCGGATCAAGGTGCAGCAGCTTACTCACCCCGAGTGCCAAGAAATTCTGAAACACTATGAGCACCACAACCAATCCAAGGAATATGAACAACGATTTCCCTCCGCTCTTCAACACCTTAAGATTTGCCTGGAATCCAACTGATGTGAAGAAGAATACCATGCACACCTCTCTCAGCGTGTCGTCAAATGTAAATTCTGCTATGCCAAGACTGTAACACACACATGTCAGGACTGCGAAAAGCAGACCTCCTATGACCGGCGCCGGTATGCAGAATTTCTCCAGGAAATTAATTCTTTTCTTTAAAAACTGTCCCAATATAAGTACCAGAACTGACACCGCCAGTGTCTGATACATATCTATCTGTATCTCCATGTAAGACCTCTCTTATCTATATTATATACACATGCAGACATCCGTGATCAGATACCTGAGTAGCCGCCATGCGGCTACGACCTGCCGCTGAGCGCTAGCGAGGGGCGATACCATTTCACCCAATATCATCTGCATATATTCTTTTCCGCATTCAGTATATTTATTATCATCAGCTGACAACTACTGTTCAGCCGGGAGCTCTATCCTTTTTTTCTGATAATAAGCTTTCGCACCATCATGAAATGGGATGGTCACGTTCTTCACAGCCTCACTCTCGTCGATCTGGAAAGTGAGTGGTATGGAATACTGTATATCCTGTGAATGTTCAAAGAGAAGTCCTGTGAGCTCCTCCACTATTTCCTCATCCATATCGTCTCTTGCAAGAAGCACCGCTCTGACCCCAAGAGTCTCAACGTCCTGATCCTGGCCTTCGTATGTTCCCGCCGGTATGGTGTAATCCGTATAGAAGCCATACACGGATTTTAGTCTATCCCTGCACTTATCATCTATTCCGATAAGCTTCACATCGCACTCTTTAGACAGCTCCTCGATCACTGAAGTCTGTATACCTGCTGTACAAAAGAATGCATCTATCTGGCCTGATTTGAGTTCATTTGCCGCGTCCACATAGTCGAGATTTACTGTGTCTACAAGGGATTCCACAAGACCTGTCATCTTAAGTATCTGCTCTGCATTTCTCTGGGTTCCTGATTCTTCCTCGCCAACGGAAACTTTCTTGCCCTGAAGATCATCCAGGCTGTCTATGCCTGAGTCAGCCCTCACCACGATCTGACACGCCTCAGTGTACAGACTGGCAACCGCCGAGTAACCACGATACCGCTTCTTATCTGTGACCCCTGTTCCATTGTAGGCTGCATCCACCAGATCTGCCTGTGCTATAGCCATATCAATATACCCATCTGACAGGAGTCTTATATTCGCTGTAGATCCCGCAGTCGCCTTTACTTCAAATTCAAGATCTTCGTCCGCTGCCACTGCCATCTGTGCAAATGCATTTGAGAAGGCATAATACCCACCGCCAACTCCCGCTGCACCAAGCTTCACGGATCTGCTGCCCGCTCCACACCCAGCAAGGGAGAGCGTCATCAGCATGGCTGCCCCCGCAGCAGCCAATCTTTTTATCTTTTTCAGTTTCATTTTATTTTCCTCCTTATGTGACTTGGCGAAATATCTTTCTCTTCGCTATTACCACCACCATACAACAATCGCGTATAACACGAAATAAAGGGCTTATCGCCCTTTATTATCGCCGTCCATATACCATGTACATCATAAGAGCTCCTTCAGCTTCGTATTCTTTGACAAGTCAAGTGATGTAAGCTTATTATAATCACAGTTGAGTTTTTCCAGTTTCTTGTTTCCCGAAAGATCTAGTGATGTGAGATTATTGTGTCCACAGTCAAGATACTTAAGATTAGGGAAATACTTAATTTCCTTAAAACTGCTGATCTTCCAATATTTTGCACTTATTAATGCTGCATTATTCCGCTCTTTCTTTGATAAATCTCCCTTTATATAAATTTTCAGCCTAAAAATACACATTTCTATTGTATATAAGTAAACTTAAAAGTCAACTCCGTATTGCTGCTTATTATTTTTATCATATTTTATTTTCTTGCAAATGCCGGAGCACTCCGGCATATAAACAAAATAAACGGCGGAGTCATTGTCTCCGCCGTTTATTTAAAACACATATATCAAAGTGACTTTACCACTCGTGCACCTCTACTTCTAACCCCCACGTGCTGAACAGTGAATCCGCAGCCTCCTCCACAGTCTGACCATCAGGGAGTGCCATGTAACTTCCACTCACGCTCACTATTCCGTCACCATAGTTACTATAGGCTATCCACAGTGCACATTCCTCCCCAGCTGGGATCACCCACACCTGATCCAGCACCGGTTCACTTACTACATACGCCTGATCATACCTAAGTATTGATGAGGCCGCCAATGCACTCGCTCCCCCAGCGCTGGCGGTCACATAATTTCCAAATGCCAAGCACGCATTTTTTTCAACACGGTCTCTGGCAGTATCGGACAGGGACGTTTCGCCATCAGTCTGCCCCATAATGAATTTTGCTGCTTTATCCGAGATTATCACAACTGCAATCTTGCCACTTGTGTCGGCTATATTATCACCCCAGTCACTTGCGGCTTCAGCAACCTCGTCACTTCCGCCCATTATCTTTATATAAGCTTCATCATTTGCAAGTTCGTTCACCGAAGCCGCCACATCTAGGGCAGTCTCCTTGAACCACTCCTCATCCGGTGTATTGACCTTGAACTTTCCTTGACTCTCTATACCCGATTTGGTTCTATCTGTTTTATCACTGCTTACCACTGATGAACATCCCGCAAGTCCCACCAGTGCCGCAAGCACACATATCACAATTCCTGTCTTTTTCATATTCCATTTACCCCTTTTTTCTCGATATAAGCCTATTTTTTATGTCTTATTATATAAAGAAACATTCTCCCATATTTTTCTCAAGTATCCATATCCTCGATTTGTCTATAATACAATAACTCCATACATTTACACAACCGTTTAAAACTTAAATAATCTTTTTTCTGTCCGTAGGATATTTGTAGTGAGTCCTGCAATATAGTGTGTGTATGACAAACAAATAACGCTGATGTGTTATTACCTAATAACGTAATATTCTTCATCGTTGGCACAATATGCAATAAACAGCGATCTTAACTCCGTGTGTAACTTGAAAACGACAATGACCACCCGTCCGGATATTCAATGGATATTACATCTTAGCTCTACTTGTCACTTAAACACTTCCTGTCCGTGCTCTTTAAAGTATACCATCATCTCATGTGTGAGACTCAGGTGCTCCGGATAGTCTGGAATATCATCACGGTTCACCCACTCTCCGGTTGCAAGCTCCTGTCTGTCTATGGTCAGATGTCCGTCACCGCCCTCCGGTATGTCTGCCTGACAGAAATAACCCATGAGAAGATTGCTGTCATAGCCCCATGGCTGTGACTTGTAATAAGTGATATTCTTAACGCTGATGCCGACCTCCTCCATGACCTCCCGTCTGACGGTCTGCTCAGCGCTCTCCCCTATCTCGGTAAATCCCGCTATCAGGGCATATCTCTTGTACTCCCTGCCCGCATATGTGGTAAATATGATCCTGTCGCCGCCGCAAGAACCGCAGTCTTCGGATGGCAAGCCCTTGTCTTATACATGCTTTGGTAATCATATCCCGGGGCAGCAAGTCTGTTATCTCCATTCCACATAAAATATGCGGTATCATCTATTGAAAAGAGATAAACCAGATCCTCTATTTTCCTGCCACATCCAGTTATTTTCTTCAGTTCTCCATACGTCATAAACCCAAGCAGGTTCTCATCATCCATAACTTTCGCAAATATCATTTTCTCAGAAAAAGAGAGAACCATATCGTGATCCTCTGGTTCTCTCCTGTTACTGTATTGATTATTAAACCTCTGTGGTTCTATATCCTGTATCATGTCTGTATTTCCTCCACTATTCCAAATGTCCAAATATCTCATAGAGAATGACATTCCTCATTTTCCCTATTATTTTCCTTCAAAGACTTCAGCCTGTCAATCCTTAATGTTGATTACAGCCATGCCATGTAAACATAAAAAATCAGGCAATCGGTATTTCACCAATTGCCTGATCTTTTGGTAGATATTATATTTAAAATCTTTATCGGGGATTCCCCCCACTCATCAATTAAGCCTCTGCCTTCTCAGCATTCTCCTTCTTCATAAGAACAAGCTTCTTGATACATGTGATAGCCACGATGATACCAAGCACGATGAGGAATACTGCAACTATAAGCTGAAGTCCCTCTACAAGGAATGTTGCTGTTCCAGCCTGGAACTTCTGTATATTGCCAATTACATTGAGCACTATGGCTGTAAATGTAACAGCAAGCATTATCAGCATAGGTGGGTAGAGCATTGCATGCTTTCTGTTTGTAGCCTTGAGGAATACTGCTACTCCTATAAGTACAAGGGCTGCAAGCATCTGGTTTGCTGATCCGAAGAGTGGCCATACATTTGAATATCCACCCTTGCAGAGAAGATATCCAAAGAACAGTGTTATAACTGTTGCAAAATACTTGTTTGTGAGCACCTTCTGCCATGCAGGCATCTTGGATGTATCTGTTGTGTCTCCCATGAAGAGCTCCTGGAATGACATACGTCCGATACGTGCAACTGAGTCAAGTGATGTAAGAGCAAGTGCTGATACACACATTGTCATGAATACATTTGCAACTGAGTTTGGAAGTCCGAACTTCTCGAGGAATCCTGCGATACCCTGTGAGAAGATCTGGAAAGGTGTAAGACCCTCCGGAGCCTTGCCGCCAACTGCGACAGCACCAACTACTATAAGTGAGATAACTCCGAGGAGTGTCTCAAGGATCATTGCGCCGTAACCTACGAAAAGCATATCTTTTTCATTTTTTACTGTCTTTGATGATGTTCCTGATGAAACAAGGCTGTGGAAACCGGAAACCGCACCACAGGCGATCGTTACAAACAGTGTTGGGAACAGATAACTCTTAGCTCCTGTTGATGATACAACTGTGAAACCATTGAATGCATTCAGGTTCATATCAGGATGTCCTACCAGAACTCCGACAAATGCACCAACTAACATACCGATGAGCATGAATGTTGTCATGTAATCTCTTGGCTGCATGAGTAACCACATTGGAAGAACTGATGCGAGGAAGAGGTAAGCCATGATTACGTAATTCCACTGGGCACCATTTAAGTACCAAGGAAGCTTCATACCTACCGCAAACATTGCAACGATGAGGACGATGGCTACTATAGCTTTGAGCCACTCCTTCATATTCTTGCATGTCTTCATAACCACACCGAATACCATGGCTACTACTATGAACAACATTGAAACTGTTGCCGCTGCAGCACCATTGAAGTTCTTTGTCACAGCTCCGTCAGCACCTGCTGTGAAACCGTTAAATGTCGATGAAACCATCGATGTAAATGCTGCTATAACAAGAAGTGTAAAGAGCCAGCAGAACAGTGAGAAGAATCTTCTTCCTGCCTTGCCTATGTACTTCTCGATGACAAGTCCTATCGACTTACCACCATTTTTAACTGACGCGTAAAGTGCACCAAAATCCTGAACTGCACCGAAGAATACGCCTCCGACAAGCAGCCAGAGTAAAACTGGAACCCATCCGAACATAGCTGCGATGATAGGTCCCTGGACAGGGCCGGCACCTGCTATCGATGAAAACTGATGTGCAAATACTGTAAGCTTTGATGATGGTACATAATCCTTGCCATCCTCATTTGCAACTGCTGGGGTCTTTGCATTTGGATCTACACCCCACTTCTTTGCAAGCCATCTTCCATAGCCAAGATAACCAGCACCTAAAACTACTACTGCGATAAGAATAATTACCAAACTATTCATATCATTCTCCTTCCTTCCGCCATGTGGCAGATACATGATTATATCTTTCTCCTTTCTCCCGCCTTACAGCGGCTCCTTTTTTAAGTATATGCCTGCTCATGAATCCGTAATGACCTCAAGCTGGCTGATACATGATTTATTCGTACAAAGAGTTTATACATAAAAAACACATTAAAAAAGGCTTTCGTCTCTATGCAATCTCATAAAGACGAAAGCCTGTATACTTCCGCGTTACCACTTTATTTGCCATCATAAAAGGATGACCTCTCTGATCTCATCTCGCCTGACCACTACTCAATGTCTATTGAAATAAGCTTCTATGTAACGGTA
>OMAM01000872.1_pt1 | contig 12908 bp, 15 predicted proteins | sample 1644621 | NCBI WGS metagenome assembly OMAM01 (sample SAMEA103958120, study PRJEB25191) | human gut metagenome | biome: human-associated habitat [ENVO:00009003]; feature: intestine environment [ENVO:2100002]; material: feces | place: Germany | collected 2013/2015 | reverse complement strand
CTATCTTTCTTAATTCTTTCAGTAATTTAGGAGCGTTCAAATCTCCAATCATACGGTATATTAGATTATGCACTTTTTCAGGTCTATTCTCTTCTGCAACAACAAGTAAAGAACCATAGTGAAATATTTTGTTGCGATACATCCTAATTCGGTTTAATTTATTAAAAATTCTTGATAACACACTAATATCTTTACAACCATCAAAAATCTCTTGCAATACTTGCGGATGCTTTTTCCATACAACATCATTGTATGCTGGCAAAAATAAATACACCCAAAACCCTAAATTTAATTCGGATATGATGTGATTTTTATCGGTAGGATTCTTTTTAGTATCCTTAATATGAGCAAGGGCATTTTTCATATTATCTTGATTTCTGCCGATAATATACTCATCTTTGAAAATCCAGTCATCACCCAAATATTTAGAAAATACCTTGTCTATCTTATTACGCAAAATAATTTCAAAATATGATAATGAGGAATAAAAAGATTCCGCCAATTCACAATTAAACAGATGACAAGCAATGGCATTTTCTTTACCGATGCCTTTATATTTAGCCAATCGCTTTTCTGATAATAAATCTGTTATTTCATCCATTTTACCGAGTCCCTTTATAAATTTAGTGTATTATAACTATCTCTATTTAAAATAAAATGAATCTTCCTGAAATATTCAAAAATACATAATTATTCATATTTTTCGTCAGATTTTTGATGGCGTTGGACTGGATAAGCAATATCGTGTTTATTCATTGAGAGCGACTTGCCTTACCAAATTAATGGATGCCAATTATCCCCTGCCATTAATACAACAAATTTCAGGGCATAGTTCCATTCAAACTTTATCAATTTATTATAGGACAAATCCCAAAAATATCCAAAATGCTCTGGAAACTTTGAATTTATAGCTTTTATCGTTTTGCCAAATTAGCATTTAACACAACAGATTCAACAATTTTTCTGGCTAATTCTGTTGCATTCCAACCTGCACTGTTAAAGTTATAAGTGGATTTTATGCCTTTGGGAGCATCTAAAAAAGTGATAAGAGCATAATCTTGTCCTTGATAACTGAAATGTCCCAAAAATGTTGTAACAACATCATCAGGATTATCTAACTTGTAGTCTGTTGCCGTTAGGCCATAGATAGAAGTACCTTCAATGTTTATTTTTTTCGCCGTCCCGTTGGTAATATTACCTCTTAATTCTTCCAATTCTTTTTTACCCGCAGATTTGATGAAAGAGGCATAATCTTGAATAAACTGCTGTGTGGTTGCCAATTTTTCTTTTTTCAGCAGTTTCATAACATTGTTGGGCGTATATGAGTAATCTTTATTGTAATCAAAACTTTCTAAAATACTGATGGATGCAGAATTTAGAACTTCATTATTTTTAAGATTTACCAAAATAAAAGCACCGCCTGCGGCATTAAATTTTTCAACTTCTTCCGCCAACACACCATAATTTCTTTTACAAGTGGCTTCTTCTGTATTGCAAATTTCCGCAAAAGATTTGTTGTTGACAATATTTTTATGAGAACATCCTATTAGAAACAAAGAAACTATCAAGAAAACTACTTTTTTCATTGTCATAATGAATCCATAAAATCTGCCATCGTTTTGGCAAGCGACTTAATATCTTCGTCAGATGCCTTCTCATTGCCCCAAATTTTTTTATTAAAAACAGTATCACTTAAAGTACAATGCACCATATTTGACAATAATCCTGCATACGTTGCTCCTCGCATAATATCTTCCATAGTATCATCTTTTTTATTTGCAGCTACAAACCACTCAATAAAACCATCCGTATCCTCTATTTGTTGTGATACTTCCGTATACATACATTCGCAAATATTATAACTGAGGTCATTTTGTGTGCATCGCTCTATAAATCTTTGTTTTTTTCCACACCCCGAAAGGCATATCATAACGAGAAAGCAAAAAATTATTTTTTTTATCATCTTTCTCTCCGTTATCTAATCATTGCAAAATATTGGTTCTTTTTTATTTGTGTTTAAAATTTATCTGTATCAAAAATTTCAAGCACATTAACTCCCTCGTCCATCGCACACGTTATATTGTATCTGGTTAGTAGACCAATATATTGCTCCCACAATTCTTCTCCCATTGATGCTTGTAGTTTTTTCGCTTCTTGAATGGTTGATAGACTTGGGTTTTCATTCAATTTTTGAAAAACTATTAGCCAATCGTTATAATGTTTCATATCTTTAACTTGTTTAGATATTTCATTATACATACATTTACAGGGAACAGCAGGGCCTTCATTGCGACAAAGAGTCATAAATCTATGTTCTTCACCACATCCTGAAAGGCTCAGAATAACGAGGAAACAAAAAACTATTTTCTTAATCATCTTTTCTCTCCGTTATTTAACCATTGCGATGCATTGGTTCTTTTTATTGACATCGGAAATTCTATAACAGATGCCTTTTTGCCTTTTAAGCTTCGCCAAACAGAAATTTTTATCATCAGGATTTGATATACGGTAGCAATATCCCTCATCATTCTTGGTTTCAGCCAAGCAAGCATATTTCAGGTCTGAATCGGAAATATTATAACAGTTTGCAAAACAGCTATTTGTTATTATCAGTCCAGTAGCTAAGGCAAATAAAAAAATTTTCATAACAAAATCCTCTAAATATCTTTTAGCTCATCCAAAACACTTTGGATATGTTCTTGTTTTTGAGCTTCCTGTTTGCGTTTAGCTTCTTGTTCAAGAGCTTTGCGTTTGGCCTCTTCAGCTTTTTTCTTCAAAGCAATTTGCTTGTTTTGCTTTATTATGTTCTGAGCTTTGTTGTACATTAATGAATGTAAAACACTGTCCTGATTAATTTGGTCAATTACGGATTCCAATCCTTCTTTATAGGCAGACAGATATGCGGCGGCCTGAACTTGGTCTGGAGCATAACCATAATAGCAAGCAACAAATTTCCAATCCTTTGCTGTTGCCTTATATTCTTTTAGTTGTTTTCCATTTAAATCATAAGCAACAGCATTGACTTGTACTGTGTATTCCTCAGTACCGAAAGGATACCCTATTAAATTGAGTGTTCCCAATGATAAAATAGAAGGGAAAGACCCAAGTAAAGTCATCAAAGTCCCTTGCTTACGGTTAAGGACATCTTGGGAAATTATGATACTACCAATGCTGTTATCATCGTTTCCGAGCTTATTAATTATTTCACTATTAACATCATAGGCAACCGTTTTCAAATGCTCTTGCTTGTTATCAATCTTGGCTCGTTCGCCAACATTAGTTTGGGTAATAACATAAATGTTATCAGGAACATTTAGTGTAAATTCGTAATTCTGATACTTAAAAGGAGATATGTTGGTTTGATAATCTTCCATCGTTAATGAACGACACGATGTTAAAAATAGCATCAAAAAAAGCACTTTTTTCATTGTTCAATCCTTATACATTATTGTTTCCAATTGTTTTTCCGTTCCATCCCAATTATCAAGCCGATGACCTGGACGAAAGGCACTCATAACATCACTATCAAGTGTTTTGCCATCTCCGAATTTCACTAATGGAAATTTTTTATCCCAATAATGTTCCTTTGATTTTTTATCATTATTGGGCGTTATCGTTAGGATATCAGAACGAGGAAGTGATGGATAATTTTTAGTCAATTTAAGAAATATTTTTTCTTTGGCTTTGCAAACATCACAGTTATCTATAACTAACACTATTCGGTCTTTGTTGCCTTTTAATAGTTCAGCAATTTCATCGTGTTTCATTTCTTTGGCATATTTGTAGGCTGTCCATTTCTCATCTTTGGATTTGTAAATATCTGTCCTATGCTCTATTAATTTCTTTGCCGCATATAGATTATTTTTAATAGCCGCGTACATAATTGCGGTTCGGCCTTTTTTATCAACCTCATTTAGATAGACCTTTTTATTCAACAGCAAATTAAGGAAATTATTATCCTGACGGATGACAGCATACATCAATGGCGTATAGCCATTTTTATCAATAACATCCGCTGAAGCCCCCAATTTAATCAGCTCTTGAGCAAAAGTCATATCATCTTTGATGAAATGAGCAACAGGATGTTCTCCATCTATTTTGATTTCATCTAAATCAGACGGAGATGATAAAAATGCTTTAATACTTTCCACATTTTTTGAAACAACAGCATTTTGCAGAGTTTCTAAATCTCTAACACTAAAATCAACACTGTTACCGTTAACATTATCTAGCTTAATGGATGGAATATTTAACTTCCCTATTCTTGGAGATTTAAACTGAACACGAAGCTGAATTAAAGATTTGTTATCATTTCCAGCACAGGAAAGACTGCCGTCAACAATTTCAAAATGGCGGCTAACCAGTGTTTCTTTAACTTTTTCCTCTAAGATTTTGCAATCTACATCTGGACCAATCCACTGAGCTAACAACGCAATATTTTCATTTTTTTCATAAACAGGTTTAGATATATCAAGAGTGAGATTTGATGATATTTGCGGAGTATTGTAAGAAGATTTAGAAGATGATGAAGAATTTGAATTATGCTTTTTTATATAAAAGCAAGGGTCTAATACCAATATACCTTCATATGTATCAATGGATGATAATACACCAATGACATCAAATGTCCCTCTATTCAATTTACTTTCATCAGCATATTTTTTTATGTTTTCTTCATCAACTAAACGACAATAAACATAATCACGTGTAGCCAATCCTTCTTCAACATATCCTTCATCAGATAGATACACGGTGTTCCCTGAATTAGAATAGGCCCAAGCCATAAAAGGTGTTTTAATGATTTTACCTAAATATTTATCTTTTGTTTTTTGCCTATTACCTATTGTATATAATTCTCCTGTAATTCCATAAAAATCTTTATTGCACTGAAATGTGTTTGCTATTTCTGCATATTGAGATGTTAATCCCATACAGTGTCTATTCATTTTTTGAAAAACAAAATCAGGTTGAACTGTTAAATAATTAAAGGCATTTAAAGTATTTTTGTTTGCTGCTTGTATTGACAGCGTATTGGATACTGATTTTTTTCCTGTATCATAATTTCCGCTCGTAAAAAAAGAAATTAAAATACCTCCGCTGATAATTATTCCCAACAAATAAAGAATAACCATCCTTTTATTGCCTGTTTTTATAAAGAAATGGATACGAATCAAAAAACGAGAAAAAATAACAGCTGTAAAAAAAACTAAAAATCTACGCATTATATTTTCCTTTTCTATTTCATATCCGCCAATTCAATTACCGTAACACCCTTGTTTTTGCCCTTTTATATACTTCAAAGGCTCTGCCTTCCAATTGATTATAGGAAGTGACGGAATCCGTATCCTCAATTACTCTGTTGTTCACAATAGAGATGTTTTCCTAAGGATACACAAACCAACGATTGTGTTCTTGTCAGCCATTACCTATTTAAAAGAAATGAATTTCCTAACATAGAACTCCTTGAACCCATTGGTTTTACTTGCGTTGATGCCACTTATATATTTTTGAATTAAGCGAAAGAAGATAAAACGAATAACCATAAAAAAGGGTTGATTTTATTGTTCAATAAAAATGACCTTCTATTTGTTATTAACTCTTTGAAATTATGATAAATATATGAAAAGGGGAAAAGATGATTTATGGTTATATCAGAGTAAGCAGCCAAAAACAGTCGGTAGAGCATCAGGAATATGAAATTAAGCAATATGCCTTAAGAAAGGGCATAAAAATAGATAGTTGGATTGAAGAAACTATCTCTTCACGAAAAGCATTAAAACACAGAAAATTAGGTCAATTACTTGATGAATTGCAAGAAAATGATGTGATTATTGCTTGTGAAATCTCTCGGCTTGGGCGTTCGCTTTTAGAAGTTATGGGAATTTTGGAAACTTGTTTGGCTAAAAACTGTCAAATCATTACCATTAAAGAAGGTTTCCATTTAGGCAATGACATTCAATCACAGGTATTGGCTTTTGCTTTTGGACTTTCAGCACAGATTGAAAGGAACCTGATTTCTCAAAGAACCAAAATGTCGCTGGATAATCTTAAATCATCAGGTCGGAGATTAGGTCGGCCTGTTGGTGCAGAAAGCAAAAAATTAAAATTATCTAAAAACACTAAAAGAATAAGAGATTTATTAGATAAAAAAGTTCCCAAAGCACAAATCGCCAGAATTATGGGCGTTCAAAAAATAACGCTCCGCAGATTTATTAAACGAATGGGATGGAATTATTAAAAAAGAAACCAGAGTTGATACTCTGGTTTTATTATGAAATTATTATTTTGCCAAATCCAGCAATAGTTCTTTTGCTGTGGAATTTTGGGTAATATCTGCTATATCAAAGGCATCAAATTCATATTCAGCACAAACATCTCCTGCGAATGCACCATAATAATGAAGAAGAGCCATATTGTATAATTGACCATTAAAAGTCGCCACCATCAATGGTGTAACTCCCATATCATCAGGAATATTTGGAGATGCACCCTTTTCCAATAAATATTCAATCATTTTTCTGTTGTTTCTTTTGACTGCCATCATCAGTGCTGTTTCACCGTTCGCATTAACTACATCAATACCTTCACCCATTTCTAACATTCTATCTACCACAACAGTTTTCTCAAAAAATGGAATATTGGGATTCACAACCAAAGCCATTAAATGAGTATAGTCATCAATATGCTTAAATTTCATCGTGCTTCGGTCTATTATTTTGAGTAAATCCGTGTAATCAGCAGAAGCTAAAAAGTGTATCAAAAATGACTCTACATCAAACAAAGGCTCAAATTGCTTTAAATTGTCATACTCTGGAATTTCCTGCAAATGTCTAAGCACTTCGGCCAACTTCCTCTCTGCTTTCATATGATAAGGCAGTGGTTTAGATGAATTTAATATTAGGTCTATCTTTTCAATCAATTCTTCAAAAACTATATCATCTCGCATTTTTAATCCTTTAACGCCATATTATATAAGGTTTTTGATAATTCTTTCTGCCATTGTGGTAATAATTTATTTTTATGTAAATTGACCAACAAAGCCCAGCTTGAAGAAATGCTTGGCTTTTTATTCTGCCATACCAGAGAACCCAAATAATTACTGCATTTATTCAAATAACGGGAACTAAAATCTCTTCTACTCTTTATCTTTTGCTCTTGTAGCAATTCATCTGCAATATTCAAAAACATCTCTAAATATTGATTTTTCTTATTATTGTTCATCAAATCTCCTTATTTTTGATAATAATATTTATCAGTTTTGAGCAGATAATTGTGAATTAAACAAATCTGAACAGATATAAGTAGGAGCTTCAATTCTATGCTTACTGATGAATTTGTCCTTATTGGTAGGAAATGGGGATGTATAGTTATGCCAACCATCAATATTGTAAATCTTTTTAATTTTATAGGATGCTTTGAAATACAAGGATTTGAACATTTTAATGATGTAGCCGATGAATAGTGCCAATTCCTCAACATTATACTGATATATGGTAATATGAATATGATTTATACCATTGGATTGTTTTTCTATAATCCCTTGAAATGGAACTTGTATGTGTTAAATTTCTCCATTTGGAACCGTATCTCCAATGATAGTAATGAGATAAAATTGATTTAAAATCTGTTTCTAATTTTACAGCATCTACAAAATTATTTGGATTTATGGTAAACGCAAATAATCCGTTTGAGGTATTGGGTGTCAGTTGTTTATCCGAATTCATATCTATCCAGAGAGATTTTAATTGTTTGATGGTGTTGGGAGTTTCTTGTGTTATTCTATTTTTAAATATTTTTTCACTCATTTCGTCCTCTATAATAATCAAATTTTAAGTATGGTGAGATTTATGGCTAGTTTTTAGCCATTTAGTTATTGTGATAAATTGTGGTATAAATAATTGAGAAAGTAGTTATTAAACATTCTTTCTCATTCTAATACTCGTCTTATGCTCTTCTTACGCTTGTCTAACTATCAGCAACAACAGGGGAATTTCTGTACTCCTGTCAAACCTTATGCCGATAAAAGGTTTGAGTTATCGGTATCTGTTGCTGATGATGGAATAATATCATATCAGCTTTGGGCGATGCAAAATTATTTTGATAATTTTATTTATCAAAAAGACCCGAAAATTTATTTTTTTGATGATATGGCATAATACACTGATTTTATTTAATAAAAAAAGTTCGCAGAAATTTGACTTTTGAAAAAGTTTAATGTAATATCTACTTTGTTCAATGAGGTGTCATTATCCTCTTTTTCTTAAAATACATATCCATATTTATATTCAGAATTGCAAATATAGTTTCAACTCGTATAGGGGATAACTATGATTTGCACAAATTACCAAGATAAAAATCCTAAAAAAATGATTGAAGTTGGAGAAGATATTTTCCAACTACTGATGTTCTTATTAGAACTTGAAATGCAGAAGAATTAGGAGCTATGGATATGAAAGCGGTTATTTTAGCTCGGGTTTCCACCGAGATGCAGGAAGATGGGTTCTCTCTTGATGCTCAATTAGACAGGTTGAGAAACTATTGCTCCTTTAAAGGATTAGAAATTGCAAAGGAATTTACCTTTGTTGAAAGTTCCTTTCACGGCAAAAGGACTAAGTTTTATGAAGCGGTTAATTACATTAAACGGCAAAGTAAGCTGACGGCTCTTGTTGTTGATACCGTTGACAGGTTGCAAAGAACCTTCAACGAGTTTCCGATGCTTTTAGAGCTTGTTAAAAAAGAAAAATTGGCTCTTCACTTCTTTAAAGAAGGCTTGGTAATTGATAAAAACTTCAAAAGTTCTGACCTTGCGATGTGGCAAATGCAAATTTTGTCGGCAAATATGTTCGTCAATTCAACTCGTGATAATGTTAAGCGTTCTGAGGAGCGAATGCTCAATGAAGGATTGCTCCCAGGGCCTGCTCCGATTGGATATTTGAATACCAAAGATGCAAATGGCAAGAAGACCATTATCATTGACCCTGACCGAGGGCATTGGATAAGAAAATTGTTTGAGGAATACTCAACAGGGTTATTTTCAATGGATGAGTTGGTTAAAAAGTCCAAAAACTGGGGATTGCGAAACCGTAAGAGTGGTAACCCGATTACCAAAGCCCAATTTGCAGATATTTTGCAAAACCCGTTTTATTATGGCGTGATGTACTATAACAAGAGCTATTTTCCGCATATTTATGAAAAACTCATTTCCAAGGAGTTGTTTGATAAATGTACCGAAGTGCGGACTGGTAAGTTCAAGCGAACCTCCAAGCATACCAGAGAGCCCTATATTTTTCGGGGGCTGGTTCGTTGCAAACATTGTGGTTGTTTGCTTTCGCCTTATACCAAGAAGGGGCAATATGTTTATTTAAGACATACTGACCTCAAAAATTGCGAACACTGTAATAATATCAGTGAGAAAATTCTGCTGAAAGAAGTGGAAAAGGCACTTGCTTCAATCTGTTTTGATGATGAACTGAAAATCGCTCTGGCGGATGCATTAAAAAAACGCTATGAAGCCACACACGGCAACAATCATTATCAATTGGAAAAGAATCGGAATCAGTTGGTTGATGTTGAAGAAAATCAAAAGAAACTTTTGGATTTGCTGATTGCGGGAACGGTTTCTGCCGAAGTATATCGCAGTAAAAATGCCGAGTATGAAACAGCTAAAATTGAGCTTCAGGCGAAAATTGAACAATTGCAGACACCTGATAACTCTGTTGAACGAGCGATTGATAAGGTGTTGAATTTCAGCCAAAATTCTTTTGCAATTTTCAAAAGTTCGCAGATTGAAGAAAAAAGGCGTATTTTAAATATCGTTTTTGCGAACTTTTTGATGGATGGAAAAAATCCTGAAATATCAATGCATAAAAACTTCAAGCTCCTATCAAAAATAGGAGCTTGTGAAGATTGGTGCCCTGGAGAAGACTCGAACTTCCACTACCTGAGGTAACATGCACCTGAAGCATGCGCGTCTACCAATTCCGCCACCAGGGCTTAACAACGGATATCCTTTTAACGCACTTCAAAATAAATTGCAAGCATTTATTTTAAAAATTTTCAAGATATCCATAAGAATTTAAAAGGAGATAGGTTCCCAGGCAAAGGCGATAGATGACAAACGGCAGAAACGTTGATTTCTTTAGCCACCACATGATGATGTAAATAGCCAGAATGGAGAAGATGAACGAATAGGTTATACCGTCCATGGCATAAATGATTTCCTGAAAATTGCCGGCGGCGTAAAGTTCCCAGCCGACGAGCATTCCGGCGGCGGCAATGGTCGGAATTGACAGCAACATGGCAAACTTGGCGGCTTCGCGGCGTTCCATTCCCAAAAAACGTCCCATGGTAATGGTTATGCCTGAGCGGCTGGTGCCGGGAATAAGCGCTAGGCACTGAGCCAGACCGATGAGCAGAGCGTCGAGGGCGGTCAGATGTTTTATCTGGCGGATGGTCATGCCGAGTTTGTCGGCAATAAACAGAACAATGCCGAATCCCAGAATCGTCCAGCCGATGATACGGCTGTCCCTCAGCCACTCCATGCCGTAGGATTTGAGCGCCAGTCCGGCAATAACAGCCGGAATTGTTCCGATAACAATCAGCCAGAAGAGCTTGGAACCGGCATTTTTGAAATTGGGAATGAACCAGGTTTTGAAGACGCCTTTGAGCATCATCCAGATTTCTTCCGAAAAGTAAATCATGACGGCCATAATCGAACCGACATGCATGGCAACGTCGAGTGCCAGTCCCTGATCGGGGAAAGACGTGAATTTTGAAAAAAGAATCAGATGTCCGGAGGAACTTACCGGAAGAAATTCCGTCAAGCCCTGAAGGGCGGACAGAAGCAAAATTTGTATATTAGTCACTTTTTACACTCTTTCCTGTTTAATGCCGAAAGCATTTAAAATTCTTTTTTTGAGAGCCAGCGGGGAAATCGGTTTGACCAGATATTCCTGTATGCCCAGATTGCGTGCGTCGAGAACGGTTTTTTCCTTGGTGTCGACGGTAATCATGATTATGGGCAGGCTTTTCAGGTGGGGATTGTTGCTGTTTTTCAGTTCGCGCGCCAGTTCAAGGCCGGTTTTGCCCGGCATTTGCTGGTCGAGGAGAATTATATCTATTTTGAAACTGTTGAGCAATTCGACGGCTTCCGCGGCAGATGCGGCTTCGCGGGTGTTTTTCATGCCGATTTGATACAGGGCGGTTTTGATGAATGTCCGCGAGAATTTGTCGTCATCGACGACCAGACAGGTTAAACTGTCCCAAGCCAATTGTTTATGCGCGTTTTCCATGACTACCTCGATATCAGCTCTCCGATTTGTTTCAAGTTTATAATAATTGTTTATAAATTAAAACAAAAATCAGCGTTATTCATATGTAATAATGATTCGGGCGTGAAGCGCACGCCGTTGAGCGACGCGCCCCAATGCAGGTGCGGGCCGGTAACGCGTCCGGTTTTGCCGACTTCGCCGATGACCTGTCCCTGTCTGACATAATTACCCGCTTTGACGGAAACTTTTTTCAGATGCGCGTAGATGGTAAACAGCTGGTGGCCGTGGTCGATGACGACGGTGTTGCCGGAGTAAAAGTAATTGCCGCCGCTTAACCGGACAATGCCGTTTGACGCGGCTTTGACCGGGGTTCCTTCCGGAGCGGCGATATCGGTGCCCTGATGCGGGTTCATCTTTCTGCCGTTCATTATCCGCTGTCCCCCGAAATGGCCGCTGATACGTCCTTTGACCGGCATAACAAAGCCTTTTTCCCAGTAGTTTTTGTTTAGTTTGTCTGCCAGGGCTTTTTTGAGGTCGCCGCGTTCCCGGCCGATTTCATTCTGGTCTGCGGCCGAGGGCGTAACTTTCTTCTGCGGTATGCCTTTAATGTCCTGAATATCCCATTTGGTCGCGGCGACGTTCAGGGAATAGTCTTTGGCAGCGCCTTTGGCATTGATGACTGTCAGCTTTTTTTCCGGAGTTTCGTCGCGGCCGAAGGCCAACAGAAAGTTTCCCGACGGAGAAAGCATATATTCCCGGCCGTCAAGCAGAATTTTTTCGGCGCCGGGGGCATAGCCTTTCAGAATTTCGCCCTGTGCCGGCTTGCCGCAGAGTTCCAGCGCTTCAGTCCCGGCAGGGAGCAGCGCCGTCAGAAAACAAGTCAAACAAATCGCCTTGTAGAGTGTCATTTTTCTTTCGTTCCGTTTTGGTTTTGATACTGCCGTCAATAAAACGGATTTCCAGCGACGGACTTTTCTGCGCCTGCGCAACGGAGTAGACCGTTTGGCGGCGATTGTCCCGGACCCAGGCGAAACCGCGGCTTAGAACCGAATCTATTGAAACTGAATCCAGTCTAAGCGACAAATTCTTTAAATTTTCTTGCTTTTTTTCAAAAATATTCAAAATGTAATACGGGCGCAGACTGGTTTGGGCAATCTGGTTTTGTTTGTTTTTAAGCATGTTGCCGAATGCCAGCTGCAGGCGTTCAATGCGGTCATCCAGCTTTTGTCTGCTTTCGGCAAGTATCTGTTCCAGATTGGGAATGCCGCGGCTTAACCCGTCAAGCCGGCTGCGACGTTCTTCGAAGTAGCGGTTAACGGCGTTGGACAGACGGCTTTGTGCCGTACTGAGCGTTGCGGAAATTTCGGCTTTGACCGGAACCGCAAACTCGGCGGCACCGGTCGGGGTCGGTGCGCGCAGGTCGGAGACGTAGTCAATCAGCATGGTGTCCGTTTCGTGGCCGACGGCGGAAATAAGCGGAATTTCCGAATCATAGACGGCTCTGATGACAATTTCTTCGTTAAACGGCCAGAGGTCTTCAAGACTGCCGCCGCCGCGGGCGACAATCAGGACGTCCGGCCGGGGAACGGCGCCGCCGCGAGGCAGGGCATTGAAGCCTTTGACGGCTGCGGCGATTTT
>OMAM01000870.1_pt1 | contig 12914 bp, 8 predicted proteins | sample 1644621 | NCBI WGS metagenome assembly OMAM01 (sample SAMEA103958120, study PRJEB25191) | human gut metagenome | biome: human-associated habitat [ENVO:00009003]; feature: intestine environment [ENVO:2100002]; material: feces | place: Germany | collected 2013/2015 | reverse complement strand
CAAGACCGCATAGACCTTTTAACTTCCGCTATTACTGAATACCATCGCACCCACGGAAAGCACAAATCCGACGAAGGATATTTGTTCGACTTATTGAAATAGTTTTTCTTTTGGCTACGGCTACTCGCCGTAGCCTTTTTCTAAACTCTTTCATAACGTCCGAATGATAATGCTCGCAATAATCTTTGATGAATAAAATTGTATCCTCGCCCGTAGAAACGCTTGCATTCTCCGAGCTTGTAAAGTCGTCGTAAAGTTGTTGCAAAATTCCGCCGTGATCCACTTCTTCGTACAAAGCCCTGTAATATTCTTCACCGAAATCGTCATATTCGCCGCAAAGCGTATCGAAGAGTTCCGTTTTAATGTGAATCTCGTAGTTGCTTTGGAAAATATCTTCCGCCGATTTACTCATAAGAGTTGCTTTGAACTCTTCAAATTCTTTCTTGAATATGTCTATCTGTTCCCCTATCTCCGGTATAAGGCTTGAATCGTTCTCCTCCTCAGCCATGAGTATGAGGGTATCTATATCTAAATAGTCATTCTCAAGCTTTTTGTAATTGTCCACAAGATCCTGGAGGTTCTTCAGTTCCCGTGACACCTCCCTAGATCTGTCTACATCATCCCAAAAAGACGGCTGCTCCATCTCATAATTAAGTTTTGCTATTCTGTCTGTCTTATTTTCAATATCCAGAGACGACTTGACTTCCTCAAGGGGCTCCCTGTAGGAAGCCATAGCTGCTCTGAACTCATCTATCTCTATCACTCAGCTTCTCCTGTATATCTTATTATGCATTCTTGCCGCAGCAATTCTTATACTTGAGACCACTTCCGCATGGGCAAAGATCATTTCTGCCGATCTTCTTTGCCTTCTTCACAGGTCCCTTGGACGCTGTATCGTCCTTGTTTGTTCCTGTAACCTTATTTACCTCTTCTCTCTCTATCTTCTGCTCAACCTTTATTCTGTACAGAAGTCTGACTGTCTCCTCACGGATGGCTGCTGTCATCTCGTTAAACATGTCATATCCGGCAAACTTGTACTCCACTACAGGATCTCTCTGTCCGAGGGATCTGAGTCCAATACCCTGTCTGAGATTATCCATATCATCGATGTGATCTGTCCACTTTCTATCTATGGTTTTTAAGAGAATAACTCGCTCGATCTCTCTCATCTGATCCGGATCATTGATCTCCTTTTCCTTATCAGCATAAAGCTCAAGTGCTTCATTAATAAGTCTCTCTTTAAGTTCCTTTATGTCAGCTTTTCTTATCTCCTCATCTGTGAGTGTGACAGGCTCCGCAAATGGAACTATGTTTCTTATCATATCGTCCAGTTCTACCTGATTCCACTCCTCCGGAGCACTCTCGGATGAGCAAATCTGGTCAACAGCAGCGCCTATATCATCCTTGATCATCTTGAGTATTACCTCATGCATGTTCTCGCCGTCAAGAACTCTTCTACGCTCCTTGTATATGATCTCTCTCTGCTCGTTATTAACTCTGTCGTATTCGAGAAGATTCTTTCTGATGGCAAAGTTGTTGCCTTCAATCTTCTTCTGTGCCTTCTCAACGAAGTTTGATATAGTCTTGTGCTCTATCTCCTCACCCTCTGGTATCTTCAGCGTATCATACACGCTCATAACTCTCTCTGAACCGAAAAGTCTCATGAGATCGTCTTCAAGTGAAAGGTAGAACTTTGACTCACCCGGATCTCCCTGACGTCCTGAACGTCCTCGGAGCTGGTTGTCTATTCGTCTCGACTCATGTCTCTCTGTACCTATGATCCTAAGTCCGCCAAGTTCGGCAACGCCCTCCCCAAGCTTGATATCAGTACCACGTCCTGCCATGTTTGTTGCGATAGTTACGGCATTCTTCTGACCTGCATCCGCTACTATCTCAGCCTCAAGCTCGTGGAACTTCGCATTAAGAACCTTATGAGGAACTTTCTTCTTTGTGAGCAGGTGACTCAATTCCTCAGATGCATCGATATTGATAGTACCGACAAGGACCGGCTGTCCTTTTCTGTAACTGAGGTTGATCTGTTCAACTATGGCATCCAGCTTCTCCTTCTTTGTCTTAAATATAGAATCCGGCTGGTCTATTCTCTGGATAGGTCTGTTTGTTGGAATGACAACAACATCCATACCGTATATCTCTCTGAACTCCTCTTCCTCTGTCTGCGCTGTACCAGTCATACCTGCTTTCTTGTCAAACATATTGAAAAAATTCTGGAACGTGATGGTTGCAAGAGTCTTACTCTCTCTCTTTACCTTCACATTCTCCTTTGCCTCTATAGCCTGATGCAGTCCATCGGAGAAACGACGTCCCGGCATGATACGTCCGGTAAACTCGTCAACTATGAGAACTTCATCATCCTTTACAACGTAATCCCTGTCTCTGAACATGAGGTTATGTGCACGGAGAGCCAAGATAATGTTGTGCTGTATCTCCATATTCTCAGGATCTGACAGGTTATCTATATGGAAGAACTGCTCAACCATCTTGACACCGTTCGCTGTGAGCATAACGTATTTATCTTTCTCATTTACAAGGAAATCTCCATCTTCTTCAACCGCTGTCTTCATGAGCATATCCATCTTGGATATCTCTCCATCGCCCTCGCCGCGCTTCATCTGTCTTGCAAGATAATCACACATCTTGTAGAGCTCTGTAGACTTGCCACTCTGACCTGATATGATAAGAGGTGTACGAGCCTCATCGATAAGAACTGAGTCGACCTCATCGATTACACAGTAGTGCAGATCTCTGAGAACCAGCTTCTCCTTATATATGACCATGTTATCTCTCAAATAGTCAAATCCAAGCTCATTGTTTGTTACATAGGTAATATCACAGTTGTATGCATCACGTCTCTCATCTGTAGTTGAACTGTTCAAGATGATACCAACCTTGAGTCCAAGGAATTCATGAACCTGTCCCATCCACTCTGCATCTCGCTTTGCCAGGTAGTCATTGACTGTAACAACATGGACACCCTTTCCTTCCAGGGCATTCAGATAAGCTGGGAGTGTTGATACCAGTGTCTTACCTTCACCAGTTCTCATCTCAGCGATTCTTCCCTGATGGAGAACGATACCACCGATAAGCTGTACTCTGTAGTGCTTCATTCCAAGCACACGGTATGCAGCCTCTCTCACAACTGCAAATGCCTCCACCAATATATCATCCAGCGTCTCTCCAGCTGCAAGCCTGTCTTTAAACTCCTGTGTCTTTGCCTTCAGCTCTTCATCCGAAAGCGCCTGCATCTTTTCATCAAGTGCCTCTATTGCATCAACGATAGGTCCTATCTTTTTAAGTTCCTTCTCGCTGTGCGTTCCAAATATTTTCTCAAACAAACCCATGTTGTTTTTGACCTCCTAGCTATCGTTATTCAGGGTACATTCTAACATCTTATGCTATTTATATCAAGCAAAAAGGAGACCTCCCAAGCAGGAAAGTCCCCTTATTTATTACTTTTTTATTAGATTTTAATTAGTTCTTTATTACTTGTTAATATGTTTGTTTAGTAATATGTCTACTGATCTGTTTAGCAGTTCTTATATTGAAAACATCTCTCGATCATGTTCTGTTCTTATCTTGATTATTATCTTGATCATATTCTAATCATGCTTCGAACATCTTTAGAACTCTGGCTCGATGAGACCATATGTGTTGCCCTTTCTCTTATATACAACATTCACTTCGTCTGTCTCTGCGTTTCTAAATACATAAAAATTGTGTCCCAGAAGATCCATCTGAATGCATGCATCCTCAGGATACATAGGCTTAACTGCGAACTTCTTTGTTCTGACGATCTTGATATCATCATCATCCTCTATGTCCTCATCCACGAAAGCTTCATTGAGATACGCCACATTCTGCTCCTTATCTATGAGCTTCTTGCGATGCTTTGTAACCTGTCTCTCAATAACCTCTACAACAAGGTCGATTGAAACATACATATCATCACTTACCTGTTCTGCTCTGATGATGTGTCCCTTCATAGGAATGGTTACCTCTATCTTCTGTCTATCTTTCTCCACGCTGAATGTGACCTGTGCGCCAGTGTCAGCTGCAAAGTACTTCTCAAGCTTTGAGAGCTTATCCTGTACTGCATTTCTAAGTCCTTCTGTAACTTCAATGTTCTTACCGCTGATTATGTAATTCATGATGCCCAACTCCTTCTTTTTTGGATAAAATCCAAATTGATATATTTATTATACCATAAACAGTCTTTTTTTCAATATATTTGGCAGAATTTAATGTGCATATTGTTCACATTGTTTTGTTGAAAATGCTTTGTTTCCGCCATATTGAACAAGGAATGAACACATTTTATCAGTATACAGTTTTACTGACCTAGCAGTCTCACCGCACATATAGGCGTGCTGTAGAATGCTGATGATATCTTGATACCGGTCTCCTCTGTACTGGCATGGACTATCATGCCGTCTCCTATATAGATCGCACAATGCTCTATCGATCCGTCGTATCCATAGAATAGTATATCTCCCGGCTCAAGGCTCGCTGTATCCACTCTGGTTCCATAGCCTGACTGTGCACCCGCCGAATGTGGAAGTGAATAACCGAACTGTGCATATACTGCCATTACAAATCCTGAGCAGTCCGCACCATCTGTAAGGCTTGATCCACCATATACATATGGATTACCGACAAACTGTGTAGCATAATTTGCAAGATCTATACCGGTCTGGCCGCTAGGTGCTGCCGTTGTGTCACTGCCGTCATCGCCATCTGACGAACCCTGACCATCCGAAGCATCCTGGCTGTCGTCTGAATCCTGATCATAATCATACTGGCCATCAGTACCCGAATCTCCATCATATGAATCATCATCTGTGTCTTGATTGTCATATGTATCATGGGCATCATCTGTGCCCTGATCATCCGAAGTATCTTGAGCATCAGTTGCATCCTGTGTCTCGCATGCGTCCGCCTCATCCTCTTCTGCCTGCTTCTGTGCATTCTCCTGTGCCTGGATCTCCGCCTGAAGCTCCTCAAGAGTCTTTGCCTCATCTAGCTTGTATGTATACTCTATATAATCCGCACTCACATATCCGCTGGTCTGGTCGTCAAGAGCAATCTGCACCCACTTATCCGTCTGCGAGAGTATGTCAAAGCTCTGTCCTGCTCCAACCTGTGTTATGCAGTCAGCTGATGTATCAGCCTGCTCCCTGACATTCAGTGTCTCTGTGTTGACTGTGGCCATCTTGCTACAGTTTGCCTCTGCGTACTCTCCTGCATCATCGCCGTACAGAAGAAGGTCATTTCTTATGTATCCAACGCAGTTGCCTGATGACACCTTAGTCCACTCCTTACCTTTCTCAACTACGTCTGCAACACCAGCGTTTCCTATGATACCTACCACGTCTGAATCTATTCCAGCCGCAGATCTGATGTTGACATAGTCATCTGTTACCGCTATACACCTGTCCTCAAACTGAGGATACTTTATCTTCTTTATCTTCTTTGTCTCGCTTTTATCTCCGTCCGTTTTTTTGTCGGCGGCAACTATATCGTCTTTTGTGGAGCTTCCTGAAACTGGCTTTGCCGCATCAGACGCTGTTGCAACATTTTTCTGCGAACTGTCTGTATCTTTATCTGCCCCACCCGCAAGCGAGCTGGCGTACTTGTCAAATGCCGACGAGATGCCAACCGTTGAATCGTTAAGCAGTTGGCTTGCGCTTACCGTTCCGAGTGATGTCGTTATGAGCATTCCTGCAGCCGCAGCCACGACGATGGTCTTTTTTATTGATTTTGACTTGTACATAATAAAACCTCCTGTGCATCTTCATATCGCAACAATTATTACGTTTTTGTTACAAATCCATTGTAGTATAGCAATAACTGTTACCTTTGTCAACACAGGAGGAGGTTGTTTTATACATTTGTATTTATATTCTGTTAATTTTTTGTTACATCTTTAGTTTTATTCTTTTCAAGTACCGATGAATATTTAGTTGGATATCACAACTCCATCTTCGCCATTTACTGTAACTATGGAACCTGACTTCAGGATCTTGGTTGCATTCTGGGCACCCAGGATAACTGGGATATCTCTGCTGAGACCAACGATGGCTGCATGTGAGTTGCCACCATTCTTCTCACAGACAATGGCTGATGCTGTCTTGAGCTGATCCATTATCCTGTTGCTTGTCTCGCTTATAACTATGATATCTCCATCCTTATAATTCTTGATCAGATCATCCTCTGTCTCACATACACATAACGGTGCTGTGACAGATCTCTCATTTATCGAGAATCCTTTCACAAGGATATGTCCTACAACGTGCACCTTGATGAGGTTTGTCGTACCTGTAACTCCAAGAGGAACTCCGGCTGTTATTACAACCACCTCGCCATCCTTAACATATCCGTTTCTCTTTGCCGCATCAACTGAATGCTCGAACAGATCGTCAGTATTGTTCTCTTCCTTTATAACAAGAGGCTGTACTCCCCATGACAGATTTATCTGACGCGCAACTTTTGGTACCGGTGTACATCCGATGATAGGGCACTTTGGTCTGTACTTTGAAAGCATTCTTGCCGTCTTACCTGACTTTGTAACAGTGATTATAGCTGCTGCTGCAAGATCTATCGCTGTTGTACATGTAGCATGTGATATGGCGCTTGTTATGTCTGGGTTCTGAACCGCATCACGACTGAAGAAACGCTTGTTGTAATCAATATCCATCTCTGCTCTCTCTGCTATGGTCTTCATCGTGTGAAGTGCCTCCACAGGATACTTTCCTGCGGCAGTCTCTCCTGAGAGCATGATCGCACTGGTTCCGTCATATATAGCATTTGCAACATCTGTAGCCTCAGCTCTCGTCGGTCTTGGATGTATCATCATTGAGTCGAGCATCTGAGTTGCAGTTATGACCTGCTTATCTGCATTGTAAACCTTCTTTATGATCATCTTCTGGATGATAGGCACGTCCTCAAGAGGGATCTCAACGCCCATATCTCCTCTGGCAACCATGATACCATCTGAGACTCTGATTATCTCATCTATGTTGTCAACGCCCTGCATATTCTCAATCTTTGCAATGATGTTGATATTGTCGCACTCATACTCATCAAGTATCTTCCTTATCTCCAGGATATCATCCGCAGATCTGACAAATGAAGCAGCTATAAAGTCAAAGTCGTTCTTGATTCCAAATATTATATCCTCTCTGTCCACATCGCTGATGTACGGCATGGTGAGGTTGACTCTAGGAACGTTGACACCCTTGTGGTTTGAGACAGGTCCGCCATTTTCAACACGGCACACGATCTCCGTTCCTGTCACCTTCTCTATCTTCATATTGATAAGTCCGTCATCTATAAGTATTGTGTCACCCGGTTTTACATCATTCACAAGATTCTTGTAGGTTATGGACACCTTTGCCTGATCTCCAAGGACATCATCCGTTGTTAGGGTAAAAGTCTGTCCCTCAACAAGCTCAACTTTGCCTTCCTTAAAATCTCCAACACGGATCTCAGGTCCCTTTGTATCGAGCAGCGTTGCAACAGGCAATCCCAGCTCATCTCTAAGTTTCTCTATTCTGTCCTTATTTTTTCTATGCTGAGCATGATCTCCATGAGAAAAATTGAACCTGGCGACATCCATTCCCTCAAGCATAAGTTTTCTAAGCACCTCGTCATCATCTGTTGCTGGTCCAAGTGTACAGATAATCTTTGTTTTTCTCAAATTCATTGTGATACTCCTCCTATTGTTGTTTTATATGTTATATTTTTTGCTTTAATATACCTGTCTGTCCAGGTTATAAATTCGGCGGCTGACTGCCTGAAAGCATTGTTGCCTTACCTCTCAGCTCCCCCGGATTCTGAGCATTATATCTATATATCGCCATAAACATATATGCTGCACATATCATAAATGTTAGTGTCATCAAAGTTTTCTTTGCCGGCCACACATATGTGGATATCAACAGTAGTATTGGATACCAGAGTGATCTTATATACAAAGCTGCTCTGTACACAGCCCCAAGTGAGACTTTAAGTTTAAGGGCTGACGAAACTATCAAGCCTACTATCGCCACTATAAACGAAACCCAAAACGTCTTTATTATTCCACCTATCACATTTCCTATATACAATGCGGTCAGAACCGGTGTGTCCCATTTATTTATAATATCCAATATATCCTGTTTTCCAAATGAGCTAGCATGATAAACCTCATTTAATGCCTCGTACAGATCCTTCGCTTTTATGGTACTCATTCTTCCATTTTCCATTGATAGTATTTCTGCCCCTGTCACAACAAAGACCGTGGTATAGACATTTTCTTTTCTAAGGGACTCTATCTCTTTTGCAGAGGAATCCTTTATGGATGTATCCACTAGTATGTATGTCATATTCTCATCATCAGACCACTGGTAACGTCCTTCATAATAAAATCCGTCATTGCTGAGTGCAAAATCTTTCACTGCCTCATCCACAGTCCTGGCCAGTCTTCCATTTCCAAATAGCTTGTTATATGGCAGCCAAAATGTAAATAGATAGAGTATGATGCTCATACCCAACACGACCATCACTGCATGCCATGTCTTTCCACTCTGTCCATTTTTCATATATGTCTCCGGCTTTACAACGCCGACAAACATATTTTTCAAAGAGCAGCCAAATCCTATCTTTTCGTCCAATTTTATCTCCTTTTCGGAACGCTTCATCCTTTTTTAATAATAGTGCCGTAAAATCTATTACAGTATAACATACTATATATTCATTTCATACGTAAAACATTACCGTTTATACCTTTTGAATGAATATTTACCCATTTTTTACCATTTCAGAACTATTTCGTAATATTTTCGTAACAATTACCATCGTTTTTATTGACATATAAAAACAAAAGAACTATTATGTTAACAACAATTAATAACTAACATTTCGGAGGGTTTACATGATTCGCAAAAAACTAATCAGAACAATACTAGGGGGAGCTCTCAGCGTTGCCATTCTTGCCGCAATGGCTGCACCAAACAATACTTCATACGCAGCTACTGGCACTAATATACAACCTGCATTCGCCGATATCCAACAACCTATAGACACCACACAGGATTTTATCTCCTCAGGATCTTTCAACACACAGGGAGCCTTACCTGTTTCCCCTTCCAATTATACCCATGCAGCCCAGTTCAAGGGTTACAAGATTCAAAAGGGAATAGATGTATCAGAATGGAATGGCTCGATAAACTGGAAAAAGGTAAAAGCCTCTGGCATAACCTTTGCATTTATCCGTGTCGGCGGACGCTACTACGGTTCAGGCAAATTCTATGTAGACGCAAATTACAGAGAAAATCTCAAGGGCGCGATAGCCGCTGGTCTAGATGTAGGTGTCTATTTCTACTCACAGGCCATCAACTCTTCAGAGGCTAAGGCAGAAGCCGCATACACTATGAATCTCATATCCGGCTATAACATCAACCTTCCTATTGTAATGGACTATGAATATGCATGGGAGGAAGGAGTTGGAATTACCGGAAGGCTGTACAATGCGAATCTGTCAAAGAGCGCAGCGACAACAGTCATCAACTCATTCTGCTCCGCAGTAGAGATCAGAGGATATGTAGGCATGCTGTACGCAAGCAAGTCTGTCATAACCGATGATATGAACATATCAAACATAAATAACAAATACCCGGTATGGTCAGCGCTCTACAGCGACTCTGACACCGACTCGCTCAAGGCTAAGCACTCATACTGGCAGTATTCTGAAGACGGAACTGTTGCGGGAATCGGCCGCGCCACAGACATGAACTTCAGATATATAACTACCCCGGCTGCCCCGGCTTCACTTGTACAGCAGACTTCCACAGACTCATCCATAACCCTCACATGGAACAAGATTCCTGAGGTATACGGATACCAGATTGTACGTTACGATGAAAGCCAAAATAAATATGTAGCCGTTGGAACTGCAAAGGGTGCAAGCACTGTCACATTTACCGACAAGAATCTTCAGGACGGCAAGAAGTACACATACAAGGTCCGCGGCTATTATAAGTTGAACTCAAGAAATGTATATGGAACATACACTGACACCTGCACCGGTATCACCATCGCTGACAATATAGAAAACTTCAAGGTGGCAGCCACATCTGCCAGTGCTATCAGACTTTCATGGAGTCCTATAACGGCAGCTACTGGATACCGGATATACAGACTGAACCCTTCTACCGGTAAATATGAGGCGATCACGACTCTGACAAGCTCGACCACCACGACATACACCGACAAGGATCTGAATGCAGGTGCGGACTACAGCTACAAGATCAGAGCCTATACAACCACAGAGTCAGGTACAATATGGCATGTTGTATCGAATGCTGTAACAGGAACCACAAATCCAGGACTCGTCAGCGGTCTTAAGGTTCGCATATCAACATCTAATTCCATAAGCATCAAATGGAATCAGGAAAATAACGTAAATGGCTATCTCGTATATACATGGGATAAGGACACTGCCACATGGACAAAAATAGCTAATGTAAAGGGCGGTGACCAGACTGTCTACACACACACTGGGCTCAAATCAGCCACACAGTACAGCTATTCTGTAAGAGCTTACTACAAGAAAGACGGAGTTATGAGATACACAGACCTCTGCAGTGCTATAAGCGCTTACTCAGGTCCTGCTGCGCCGGCAAAGATTATCGCAAAATCAAGGAGTGACAAGTCCATCTCATTTGCATGGAGCAAGGTGCCTGCTGCAACCGGATATCTTGTTTACAGATATGACAGCAGCTCCAGGAGCTACATCCTTCTCTCCAAGATAACCGATAACACCACATGCACATACACAGCAAACAACCTCAAATCAACAACTAGTTATGCTTTTGCTGTCAGAGCATATATCAAGAAAGATGGTGTATCCGGAGGAAGTGCTTACACGGTTCTAAAAACCGCCACAACGCCTGCTACTCCTTCGGCCATCAAATATATGCCACTCGGCGGCTACAGATGCACCAAATGGACTCCAGTCAAAGGCGCGTCGGGATATGTAGTATACAAATATGATAAACGTGCAAAAAAATATACGGCAGTGAAAAAGCTCACCGGCGAATCATCGAATATATACATCGGAGCTGCAGTTGACGCAAGGTACTATACATACACCGTACGAGCATATCTTACATATAACAAAAAGACTTATTACGGAGAGATGTCTTCATTGCCAGTCTCAGGAACTCCCGTGGTGATCGGCACTGTCAACGACTATGCAGTGAGAGTCCGCAGAGGTCCATCGACAAACTACGGCATTATAACAGAGCTTTACAAGGGACGAAAGGTTTATGTCGTAGGTGGCGCGAAGAAAAACGGTGAGACATGGTACAAAATATCATTCAAGATTGGATCAAAGACTGTAACAGGCTATATGCGTTCTGATTTTATCAAGATCCAGTAATATGATCTACTAATAAAGAGACCTCCAGTTCAGTGTTATCTGAACCGAAGGTCTTTTATTTTTGCTACTAACAATAAATTGCAGAAATTATAAGTCAAGCTCTAATTACTTTACGACCTTGAATGAGGCTTTCACATAGCCATCTGCGTAGAGCACATATTCTCTTCCATTGCTGCCCCACATGAGTTCTTCCTCAGCGTATGAAGGCTCCACGAACTTGACGTCAAGCCTCTTCAGATCCTCATGCGCACATGCTGCTGTGCGGAGGAGCAACATTCCCTGAACTACAGGATGGTCTGTGAGATGGATCTTATTCTCGTCTCCTGTCTCCTTGCTGAATGCATATACCTCTTCCTTGGTAAATGTGTGGAACGGCTTCTCATCCTCATACTCAGCCTTCTCCACTCTCTTGATATCCTTCTCCTTGTCAGACGCTTTTACGAGTGTGATGGTCATCTTCTCAACAGGAGTCTCTTCTCCCTCTACCTTTCCAAGGATAGAGAGTATGTACATGAATGCATTCTCCTTAACATCACCATACTCATATGTGATGCTGTCGGCAGCCTCTGCCTTCTCTCTGTCTACTGTGTAGGATATCTTGCCTATGAATGCTCCCTGGTATGTGGATGCATCCATGTCTGTCATCTTTGTTCCAAGTCCCATGATCCTGTCATAAATCTTCATATAATTCTCCTTCTAAAACTTATTCTGCCTGTTATATTCTCTTATTTGCATGCTGTTAATCCTTCTCATCAATTGCCGTGCGCACAGCCCCCACTAATGTCTATGAATGTTTTCTGTCCGTGACAAATCCGTTTCTTCTTATCATGTCAAAGTCAAGGTCAAATGATGTTCCATCGGTGGTCAGGAAGTCTCCACTTATGACTGCGTTTGCACCGGCTGCAAGTGCTGCCTCGCCGTTGTCCTCATATCTGCCGCGTCCGGCAGCAAGCCTTATCATGACTTTCGGCATTACAAATCTGTAAACCGCTATCGTTCTGACGTACTCCTCCTCAGTGAGAGGTGTCTTGTCATAGAACGGCGTCCCCTCCCTCGGGTTGAGGAGGTTCATCGGAACCGAATCCACGCCAAGCTCTCTGAGTTCAAATGCAAGCGCCACCCTGTCCTCAAGTGTCTCGCCCATGCCGAACAGACTGCCACTGCACACCATGAGTCCCGCAGCCTTTGCTGCGCGTATTGTCGCCTTCTTCTGTTCCTGTGTGTGACTGGTACACACCTCCGGAAAATATTCCGGAGAGGTCTCAAGGTTGTTGTGTATCATCGATAGGCCCGCGTTCTTTAGCTTCGTGAAATCCTCCTGATCCAGCAAGCCAAACGATGCACATATATTAATATCCACGTTGTCGTGTATATCCTGGACTGTTTTCTCTGCAAGCTCTAACTCACGCTTTGAAAGTCTCCTGCCCTCAGCCACAAGGCAGTACCTGAAGCTTCCCTTGTTATAGTCAATCGATGC
>OMAM01000860.1_pt1 | contig 13066 bp, 9 predicted proteins | sample 1644621 | NCBI WGS metagenome assembly OMAM01 (sample SAMEA103958120, study PRJEB25191) | human gut metagenome | biome: human-associated habitat [ENVO:00009003]; feature: intestine environment [ENVO:2100002]; material: feces | place: Germany | collected 2013/2015 | reverse complement strand
TGGCCGAAAGACCGAGACTGGTCTGCATCAGGTCAATGGCGACCGGCCCGCCTGCAAGCTGGGCGTCCAGATCCAGAAATTCCGCTTTTGTGCCAAAAGTACGCAGGAAATCATTGCCGCTGCCATAGGGCAGGCAGCCCACAGCCGCATTTTCAAACCCATAGACGCCGGTGAGGGCTTCATTGAAGGTGCCATCGCCGCCTGCTGTATAGATGCGGAGCTGCTCCCCTGCCTGCCGGGCCTGTCGGGCTGCGGCATTGGCAAGCTCCCGGGCGTGGCCTGCGTGGGCAGTGATCCGAATGGTATATTCTCCCCTGGCAAGACCGGCCCGCGCCGCAGCCGCATCGATCTGCCGCGGCAGAGCACGGGTACAGTCTGCCTTGCCGGCAGCGGGGTTCAAAAGAAATAAAGTGCGCATGGACTTCCTCCTGCAATTCTGTTTTTTCAGATACACCCTGATTCTATGATAACAGAAAACCAGCAGGTTGCAAGATGCATTTTTACTTGGCAGGACGGCGGGGAAGCCACTACTGTCCAATTTTTACATGGTTACGGTTTCATCCTCCCGCAGGATGATAGAGCCATCAGCCGAGCAGTCCGCTGTCCAATGCTGGCCGGTACTGGCTGTGCCGGAGGCAATGCGGTCTGCAAGGGCTTGCTCTACTGCCCTGTCCACGGCGCGGCGCAGTTCCCGGGCACCATAGGCTGACCGTGCCTTTGCCGCCAGTGCCCTGCCCACCTGAGGCGTATGGTGCAGCTGATAGCCACTGCCTGCTGCACGCTGTTCCAGCTGGCAGAGCAGTTTTTCCGCAATGGCGCACAGGCTGTCATCTGCCAGCGGACGGAACACGATCATTTCATCCAGACGGCCTGCCAGTTCTGGCCGGAACCACTTTTTCGCTTCCTCAACGGCCTGCGCCGACTGCTTTTCAAATACGGCTTCACTGCCCGCAGCAAAGCCCAGCGGAGCGCTCTGACCCGCCAGAAAGCGCGCGCCAAGGTTGGATGTGAGCAGCACGATGGTGTTGCGGAAATCCGCTTTTCGCCCCATGGCATCGGTGAGCTGCCCATCCTCCAGGATCTGCAGCAGGATGTTCTGGATATCCGGGTGGGCTTTTTCGATCTCATCAAACAGGACCACGCTGTATGGGCGGCGGCGCACGGCCTCGGTAAGCTGCCCGCCCTCATCATGGCCCAGATAGCCCGGCGGCGCACCCAGCAGCCGGGCAGCGGTGTGCTGCTCCTGATACTCCGACATATCGAACTTGAGCAGCGCTTTCTCGCTGCCGAACCAGCTGACTGCCAGCGCCCGTGCCAGTGCGGTCTTTCCCACGCCGGTAGGGCCTAAAAACAGCATGGCACCAATGGGACGCCCCGGCTCGCCCAGACCGGTGCGGCTGCGCCGGATGGCTCCCGCCACGGCTGCCACCGCCCGCTGCTGGCCGACGATCTCCGCGTTCAGGCGGCTTTCCAGCTTGTCCAGCCGCTCCCGCTCCTGCTCGCCCACCCGCTGGGCAGGCACGCCGCTGGCAGCTGCCACCACCCGGGCGATATCCTCCGGGGCAAGCACCGGCTGGGTGCGCTGCTCCTTTTCGGCAAGGATGCGCGCCGCTGCACAGGCTTCGTCCACAAGGTCGATAGCCTTATCCGGCAGGCAGCGCCCGGGCAGGTACCGCACCGAAAGCTCCACCGCCGCCTGCAAGGTCTGGGGCGGCAGGCGCACATTGTGGTACCGCTCGTAGCGGGGCGCAAGACCGTTGAGGATCTCCACTGCCTGTGCGGGGGTAGGTTCCTCCACCTGCACCCTGCCAAAGCGGCGTTCCAGCGCGGCGTCCTTCTGGATGTGGGTGCGGAATTCCTGATTGGTAGTTGCGCCGATGAGCTGCAATTCGCCCCGGGCAAGCACCGGTTTCAGGATGCTGGCGGCGTCGATAGCGCCCTCGGCGGCACCGGCACCCACGATGGTGTGGAACTCGTCGATAAACAGGATGGCAGTGCCATCCCGCACCAGCTCTTCCAGCAGGTTTTTCAGCCGCTCCTCAAAATCGCCCCGGTACTTGGTGCCCGCCACCAGACTGGCCATATCCAGCGCCAGCAGCCGCCGCCCCTGCAGCGCTCTGGGCACCTGTCCGGCAGCAATGCGCAGCGCCAGACCCTCGGCCAGCGCCGTTTTGCCCACGCCCGGCTCGCCGATCAGGCAGGGGTCGTTTTTCTGGCGGCGGCACAGGATCTCCACCATGCGGTCAAGCTCGGCTTCCCGGCAGAACACCGGGTCCAGCTCCCCTTCGGCGGCGCGGCGGGTCAGGTCGCGGCAATATTTATCGCTGGCACGGCTGCCCCGGGGGATGCTGGCCGACACCCGGGGCTGGGCGGGCAGCACGAACTGTCCGCTCAGCTGGCGGCACTCCCGCACCGCCTCAGTGAGCGGAAGCCCCATCTCCGCCAGCAGCAGCCCGGCGGCGCAGCCGTCATCTTCCAGCATGGCGCAAAGCAGGTGCTCCGGCTCTGCCCGGCTGACATGGGCGTTCTGCGCCCCGATGAGCGCATAGTCCATGGTGCGGCGCAGATCCGGTGCCATAGCCCGCCTGTCCAGCCGCTGTGCCGGGCCGCTGCGCCGCTGCGCCAGCTGGCGGCGCACCTCCGGCTCGGTGATGTTTTTCCGGGTGAGGAACTGCGCCGCAGCGCCCTGCTGCTGTAACATTGCCAGCAAAAGGTGGCCGGTATCCGCCTGTTCACAACCCAGATCACCCGCCAGCTGCACCGCCTGCTGTAACAGCCGCGCCGCCGGGCGCGAAAAGCCCCGGTAGCCGCCCATGCCCAGATTTTTCCAAATGCCCATGTGTCTGCTCCTTGCTGCATATAAAATCGTCTGCACTGGAAGTATAGCCCCAAAGGCGCAGAAAAAATCAGTCGTTTGTGTCGTGCGGCAGAAAAGTGATGGCTATAGCAGTTTGCGTTTTTAATGCACAAGCAACATCCGCAAACAGCATATCGCAAATATGCTGTTTTGATAGGCACTATTATTGAAAATTGCGATAAAAGAACAACGTCGGAAAGTCCGCAGACCTTCCGGCTTTGCATTGCTATGGGAGGGACAGTTTACAGCAGCCCTCTATATTTTTTCAGAATGAACCTCCACCGCCGCCATGGGTCGAGCCGCTGGAGGAGGTGTGGGTGGAACTGCCGCCGGAATCGCCGGAGCTGGTCTCCTTTGGCCGCTCGGTGCGGTGCACGTCCCGGTACAGGAACAGATCCCGCTGGTTGGTCAGCTTCATGCTGCCCTGCCGCACATAATCGGTTGCGTCCCGCTGCGGTGCCACGCTCTTGAGCTGGCCCTTCATCACGCCGGTCACGATCAGCGCCGTCACCAGACCAATGACCAGCGCCACGCCCAGATACACGATAGAGAACGGCTCCTTGGGCATATTGTCTACGTCATAGGGTTGACCTTCGCGGGCGGCGGTGACATACGAATCCGTCCACTGGATAAAGGTGCGGAAGGCGGCGGCGTAATCGCCGTCTGCCATATCGGGGGTCATCTGCTCGCCAAGGTACTGGATGCCGGCATCCGTAAATGCGGTGATGCCGTAGCCGCAGGTGGAGATGTGCCACTTGCGGTCGCCTGTGCTTACCAGCAGCAGTACGCCGTCACGGTCTGCACCGTAACCGAACTGACAGTAGTCATAGAGGTCATCGGCGTATTCTTCCATGCTGGTGTAGCCCTCGCTTTCCAGCGAGTCGATGGTGGCAATGGTCACATCAAAGCTCTGGCGGACGCTCAGCTCCTCCAGTGAAGCTTCCAGTTCGCTGTCCTCGTCCTCGGTCAGGACTTCTGCGCTGTCGTTCAGGCGGTAGTATAGGTCAGCAAAGCCATTTTCGGCAGCAAAAGCCGGTACGGCCAGCGCCAGCAAGAGCACCAGTGCTGCCAGCGCAGCACAGAGGGAGCGCAGCGGGGTAACAGTCTTTTTCATCTTCCGTTCCCTCCTTTACAGAATCCCTGCCAGCCACAGCAGCCACATGACCGCATAGGACGCGGCACCAACGGCTGCCGTAAGCCCCAGCGTCCACTTGCGGGCAGCGGCCTTATCCACCGGCAAATTGCCTACAAACTTACCGGTCTGGCCGTTCATGGCAAAGATGTAATTCTCGCCGCGCCAGCTGGTGCTCAGCACCCAGACTGGGAACAGGGCATACTTTGCCTTGCCGCCGTGCAGCTGGATACTACTGTTCTCCACCTTGACCGAGTCGTAACCGGTGACCGTCTGGGTAAAGGCGTCCTCGGTGGACTGGCGGATACGCTCGTTGGCGCGCTCGATGCTCTTTTTGGCATCCACATCGTACTTATCTGCCACATAGCCTGCCAGATACGCAGTGTTGAAGGCCACTGCATCCTGCATGGCAAAGGGCTCGATGGATTCCATCAGGTCATCTGCCATCTTGGAGGAGCCGTCCACCGGTACTGCGTCAAAGCCCAGCACGCCGTCCCGGCGCACGGAGTAGTAGCTGGTCTCGGTATAGTCGTAGTCATCGTCCGACCAGCAGCGGGTGCGGGTGGCGGTAAAGCGCAACTGGGCGTCGGCATCGCTGTCATACAGCCAGAAGGGCACATACACGCCCTTGATCTCGTCGATATGGTTCTGGCTGCGGAACACCTTGGGCAGCAGGGTCTTGCCCTTGAGGTGCTCCTGCAGCTTTTCCTTAGCTGCCTTTTTGTCCAGCTTGAAGGGGATGATGAGGTCGGGCCGCAGCGTCCCGGCAAATTGTCCGGTGAGGACGATGGGGTTGCCGCAGAAGGGGCAGGCGGACGCCGCCATGGTATCATCGCCCACGATCTCGCCGCCGCAGCTCTTGCAGGCGTAGGTGTGCAGACCGGCAGTCTCGCCCTCTGCCCAGCCGCCGCCGGGGGTAGTCCAGTTCATCCTGCTGGGCTTCGCATCCTTCAGATCCTCATCGTAACCCTTCAGTGCGTCCACCTCAAACTCGGTGTCGCAGTAGGGGCATTTCAGCTTCTGGGTGGTGCTGTCAAATTTGATCGCACCATCGCAGCAGGGGCACTTATATTCCAGCATTCCTGCCATAGTGTTTCCTCCTATAGTCTGCGGGGCAAGGAGTCCTTCCCTGCCCCGCAGCGTGATCGGTCATTGTACGCAGATTCAGCTGCGGTCGTTCTCGTCGAAAGGATCGCCGCACTCCGGGCAGAACTTGGGCGGGTGTGCGGGGTCAGCCGGTTCCCAGCCGCACTTGTCGCACTTATATTTAGGCGTACCGGCGGGACGGGGTTTGCCGCACTCGGAGCAGAACTTGCCCTTATTTACTGCGCCGCAGCTGCATTTCCAGCCTTCTGCTGCCGCCGGGCGGGGCTTGCCGCACTCCGGGCAGAATTTGCCGGTGACGGTAGCGCCGCAGCTGCAGGTCCAGCTGTCCGCAGCGGGCTTCGGCTCCGGCTTTTTGCTGCCGCATTCCGGGCAGAACTTGCCGGTAACGGTAGCGCCGCAGCTGCACTGCCAGCTGCCAGCGGCAGAAGGCTGCTGCTGGGGCGCTGCGGGCTGCTGACCCATGGCAAACAGATTCTGGGCGTTCATGCCGTTTGCACCGGTTGCCATGCCCATGCCCATAAAGCCGGTCATAGCACCGGCGGTGTTCCCTGCGGCAGTCTTCATGGCGTCGATCTGACCGCCCACCAGACGGGCTGCGGCGGTGGTGGGATCGGTGGTCATGGCGTTCTCTTCCCACTCGGTGATCTTCTTCTGCTGTTCCTCCGGGATGGACAGAGAGTTGATGTTGAAGGAGAACACCTCAATACCCCGCTTCTTGCGCCAGACGTTGGACAGCTGCTCGTTGAGGGCGTCCGAGATCTCCAGCGTGTGAGCGGGGATCTCGTAATACTGCACCTTGTTGGCGGAAAGGGTGGCCAGCGCCGGCTGCAAAGCGTTCATCAGCTCGCTCTTCAGGCGGGGAGCCAGCTCCGAGGCATCGTACTGGTTGGAGACATTGCTGCACACATTGGTGTAGAACAGCAGCGGGTCGCAGATGCGGTAGGTAAAGCTGCCGTTGCAGCGGATATTCACCGAGAGCTTGTAGCCCCGCTCCTCGCTGACCACCACCCGGAACGGGATGGGGGTAGCAGTACCGTACAGGATCTCGCCCAGCTCCTTGGTGTTGATGTAGTACACACGCTGATCCTTGCCGGTGTCGCCGCCGTAGGTAAAGCGCTTAGTCACGGTCTGGAAGGTAGCCGCCAGACTGTCGCCGAAGTTGCCGGTAAACACGCTGGGCTCAGTGGAGGAATCGAAGGTATACTCGCCCGGCTCGGCGCACACCTCCACCACCTTGCCCTGCTCCACGATCAGCATACACTGTCCGTCTGCCACAGCAATGCCGCTGCCGTTGGTGATGATGTTATCATCGCCGTGGTTGGAACTGCGGCGGGAGCTGCGCTTCTGGCCCTTAACCATCAGCACGTCCTTATCCAGAGAATCGCAATAGAAAAATTCCTTCCACTGGTCTGCAAGAGTTCCGCCCAGTGCGCCCATACCTGCTTTAATCAAACCCATAGTAATTTCCTCCTGTATGTTTTATTGTTTTTGCTTTCTTCTTTATCATGCAGAACGATTTCGTTTGTAAAAAAGGTTCTGCCTGCTCAGGGGTAAGGGTCAGATAATTGATACCATAATCATACTGCAATGCGGCGCTGAACGCAAGGCATTTCTAACCGTTGCCACCTGCCTTTCCGACTTTTTTCACAAAAAAGAACACCGGAGCGTCCATAGGCACTCCGGTGTTCCGAAATAATATTTTTATGCTTGTCCCGTACCCAAAAAGGCTTAGAACCGCCGCCATGTATCCGGCATAAACAGCACCAGCATGGGGAAGATCTCCAGACGGCCGGCCAGCATATCGAAGATGAGTACCAGCTTTGCGGGGTCTGCAAAGCAGCCGAAGTTCTGCATGGGGCCTACCTTGACAAGACCCGGGCCGATGTTATTCAGGGTAGCGGCTACAGCGGTAAAATTCGTCACCATATCAAAGCCGTTCAGGCTGATCAGGAAGAAAGAGCCCGCAAAAATAAAGATATACGCCGCCACAAACACATTGGTGGTGCGGATGGTCTCGTGGTTCAGCAGCTTGCCGTCCATGCGGGCGGGCGCTACTACCTGCGGGTGCAGGGCGGTCTTAAGCTCCTTGGCCAGGGTCTTGGCCAGAATGAGGAGGCGGCTCACCTTCATGCCGCCGCCGGTACTGCCGGCGCAGGCACCAATGAACATGAGCATGACCAAGATCTCCTTGGAGAGGGTCGGCCACAGGTCAAAGTCGCAGCTGGAAAAGCCGGTGGTGGTGATGATGGAACCCACCTGAAACGCGGCCTGCCGCAGCGCCTCGCCGAAGCTGTTGTACATACTATAAATATTGGCGGTGATGATGCCCACTGCCACCGCGATGACCACAAAGTAGCCCCGCACCTCCTCGCTGGCAGCAGCGCGGCGGAACTTGCGCATGAGCAGCAGGAAGTAGGCGTTGAAGTTGACACCGAACAGGATCATGAAGATGGTCACGACCCACTGGATGTAAGGCGAAAAGCTGCCAAAGCTGTCGTTGCGGAAGCCAAAGCCGCCGGTGCCCGCCGTACCAAAGGCGGTGAGCAGTGCCTCGAACAGGGGCATTCTGCCAATCAGCAGGAACACCAGTTCCAGCATGGTGAGGGCAAAATAGATGCCGTACAGAATTTTAGCGGTAGACTGCACCTTGGGCACCAGCTTATCCACCTGCGGGCCGGGGCTTTCCGCCTTCATCAGGTTGACGTGGGAGCCGCCGGTCAGCGGCAGCAGCGAGAGCAGGAACACCAGAACGCCCATGCCGCCGATCCAGTGGGTGAAACTGCGCCAGAACAGAATGCCCTTGGGCAGATCCTCCACGCCGGGCAGAATGCTGGCACCGGTGGTGGTAAAGCCGGAGACCGTCTCAAACAGGGCATCCACGGGGTTCGGGATGCAGCCGGTGAGCACAAAGGGCACCGCGCCCATTACCGAGATGAATACCCAGCACAGCGAGGTAGCTGCAAAGCCCTCGCGCATATAGAACACCTTGCTGCGGGGTTTGATGGTGTGCAGGGCGTAGCCGATGCCGGCACTGACCGCAGCTGTGAGCAGAAACACGCCCAGAACCATCCACTCGCCATACACTAAGCTGGCGGCGGCGGGCAGCAGCAGCAATGCGCCTTCAATCATCAGCACATAGCCCAGCAGACGGAAAACGATCGCATAATTCATAGTCTGCCTCCGTCAGTGCTCCACGATATCGCGCAGATCGTGCAGGCCATGCTCCAGCGTGACCACGATGACGTTGTCGCCCACCTGGATCTGGTCGCCGCCGCGGGGGATCAGGATCTTGCTGCCGCGGGTAATGCAGCACAGCAGCAGGTTCTTTTTCAGGTGCAGCTGGCTCAGGGGCACACCGGTGGCGGCGCTTTCCTCGTGCACCGTAAATTCCAGCGCCTCCACGCGGTCATCCAGAATGCGGTACAGCGTTTTGATGTTACTGCCTGCCTCGTTCTGCAGGGCGCGGACATACTGCACGATGTAGTCGCAGGTCATGTACTTGGGGTAGACCACGCTGCCCAGATCCAGCCCGGCCAAAATATCGTCAAATTCCAGACGGTTGACTTTGGTCACCAGCTTGCCGTTGGAGTGCTTTTTGGCAAACAGGGTCAGCAGCACGTTCTCCTCGTCAATGTTGGTCAGCGCCACAAAAGCCTCGGTGGATTCCAGACCCTCGGAAAGCAAAAACTCGCGGTTGGAGCCGTCCTCGTTCAGGATCTGTGCGCCGGGCAGCTGCTCGGCCAGCTCTACGCAGCGGGCGGCGTCCCGCTCCACGATGCGCACCCGCACATGGTTTTCCAGCAGTTCCTGACTGAGGTAGTAGGCAATGGCACCGCCGCCCACGATGAGGGCGTTGCGCACCGGCTGCACCGGCAGATGCAGCTGCTGGAAAAAGGCGTGCGCCTTTTCCTGTGTGGCAAGGAAAGTGACCTGATCACCCCTTTGCAGCACAAAGTTACCGTTGGGGATGATGACCCCGCCGTCACGCTCTACCGCGCACACCAGAATATCGCTCTTGAGCCGGGTGGGGATCTCGCGGATGGCTACGCCGTCCAGTGCATCGGGCAGCGCAAACTTGATCAGCCGCACACGGCCATCCGCAAAGGTATCGATCTTGCTGGCACCGGGGAACCGCAGCAGATGGGAGATCTCCTTTGCCGCTGCCATTTCCGGGTTGATGATGGCGGAAATGCCGATCTGCTTTTTGATAAAGTCCAGCTCATGGCTGTAGGACGGGTTGCGCACACGGGCAATGCCGTGGCAGTGACCCGCCTTTTTGGCAAACATACAGCAAAGCAGGTTCAGTTCGTCCGAGCCGGTGACCGCAATGAACACGTCCGCATCCTCAATGCCCGCCTCGGACAGGGTGGTGATGGACGAGCCATTGCCCACGATGCCCAGCACGTCGTAGCTTTCGGTCAGGTGCTCCACGCGCGCTTTGTTGGTATCCACCACAGTCACGTTGTGGCCTTCCTCGCTAAGCTGGCGCGCCAGAGCCGTGCCGACCTTGCCGCCGCCCACCAGAATGATCTTCATAACAAGTCCTTTCTCCTTTGGCAGCCCCTTTTTCCGGGGCTAGCAATTACAGTATAGTATAACATATCCCACCGCAAAGTTCTACCGTTTGCCCCGCAAATACATTGAATTGCTAAAAAAGTGACAGTTCTTTTGTGCAAAACAGCCTGCACGTTCTATAAAAGTCCGCTTTTTGTTTACACCTGCTGACGTTTCTGCGCATTTTTCTTGCTGGCAGTGTTCGGCACACTGATTTTTTCATAAAAACACCCCCAGTACCGGATATCCGGCATTGGGGGTACGTATCATCGCTTCTTCGGTGTGGTTATTCTTTGGACTGGGCGGCTTCGGCGGCCTGTGCATCATACTCGGCAAGCAGAGCGTTGAGGTCGTACTGATACTTACTGTGGCAGAAGTGGCACACCACCTCACAGGTGGGGTCCTCGTCCCGCATCCGCGCAAGCTCGGCACGGCCAAGGCTGAGCAGCATCTCTTTGGTACGCTCGGCGCTGCAATCGCACTGGTACTGCACCGTGCGCTCGTCCAGCACATTGGGGGCAAAGCCTGCCAGTGCCATCTGCATCATGTCCTCGGGGGTCTTGCCCGCATGGAGCAGCTCGGTGACGGAGGGCATGGCGTTGATGTTCTTTTCCAGCTGGTCGATCTCGGCATCGGTAGCGCCGGGCAGCAGCTGCACCATAAAGCCACCGGCGCAGAGGATGGACAGATCTTTGTCCACCAGCACGCCCAGTGCCATCACGGTGGGCACCTGCTCGCTATAGGCGTAGTAACTGGTCAGGTCCTCGGCAATTTCGCCGGATACCAGCGGCACCTGCCCCACCGTAGGCTCCTTTTGCAGGCGGTTGTCCCGGATGACGGTCAGCACGCCGTTCTTGCCCACAGCAGTGCCTACGTCCAGGTGGCCGTTGGCTTTGGCGGGCAGTTCCACCAAGGGGTTATCAATGCAGCCCTTCACGTTGCCGGTACCATCGGTGCAGGCAATGAGCACGCCCGCAGGGCCGCCGCCCGCCACACGCAGGGTGATGCGGTCGCGGTCATCCTTGAGCATGGAGCCCATCAGGGTAGCGCCCGTGAGCAGACGGCCCAGTGCCGCGCTGCAGGTGGCGCTTGTGGTGTGAAGCTTTTCGGCTTTACGGACGATATCGGTGGAATCCACACCGCAGAACACGACACCGCCGTTCTCGGGCAGGCCGCGGATCAGGTTTGCCATAGGTTATTCCTCCAGTTGTGTATACTGTTTTGTTGCGCAGAAGAAGTAGCGCTGGCTTTCCTCGGTCAGCGGGCCAAAGGTCTCGCCATCGCAGACGCTTTCCAGCGCAAAGCCGTGCTTTTCCAGCGCCGCACGGATGGTATCCAGATCATAGGTATACTCGCAGAATTCCTCGTGGAAATGCTCGCCGGTCTCGTGATAATCAATATCCACTGTGATCTCCACCCTGCGGTCGGCGGCGTTATAGTGGTTGCGCCACACGCAGGAGGCATCCTCTTCCTCAAAGGTGAACGCGTTATCGCCCAGAACCTTCTGGTGCTTATAGGGGGTGTTCATATCAAACAGGAACACGCCGCCCTTTTCCATAAAAAAGCCTGCGTTGGCAATGGCGGTATCCAGATCCGGGATGTGGTTGAAGGTATCAAAGGTGGATACCGCCGCCCGGATGGTGCCGTAGAGATCCAGCTTGAGCAGATCCTGCCGGAGCAGCAGCAGGCGGCCGGAAAGCCCCAACTGCTCAGCCTTATCCCGCACCACGCAGAGCATCTCCTCCGACTGATCGATGCCGATCATATCGTAGCCTGCCTGCGTCAGCATCAGGGTCAGTTCCCCGGTGCCGCAGCCAAGGTCGGCTACAATGCCGTCATGGATGCCGTGGGCTTCCAGCTTTGCATGGATCTGGCTGTACAGGGCGTCGTAGTCCGCTTCGCCGTTGAATTCATCGTAAAAATAGGCAAATTCGTTGTAAGCCATGACGTTACTCCGCTTCCTCGTTTTCCGCAGCCACTGCGGCGTTGAGCACTGCCTGCAGTTCCGGGATGCCGTAGCCGTTTTCGCCGCTGGTCAGCACCACCTTCTGACAGCCATAGGGGCGGCAGATGTTTTCAAAGTCCTCCTGCGTTTTGGCAAGCTGGCTTTTTTTCAGCTTATCCGCCTTGGTCAGAGCCACCACATAAGGGATGCGGTGGTAGTGCAGGTAGCGCAGCATCTGCAGATCGTCTGCGCTGGGAGCATGGCGGCAGTCCAGCAGCTGCACCAGCAGGGTGTGGTGGCGGGGTGCCTCGAAGTAGCTGTTGATCAGGTCGTCCCAGCGCTCGCGGTCGGCGTTGCTCACCTTGGCATAGCCGTAGCCCGGCAGATCCACAAAATAGCAGTCGTCCACAGAATAAAAGTTGATGGTAGCCGTTTTGCCCGGCGTACTGGACACGCGCGCCAGATTTTTGCGGCTGCACAGCTTGTTGATCAGGCTGGATTTGCCCACGTTGGAGCGCCCCGAAAAGCTCAGCTCCGGGCGGTCGCTTTCGGGCAGCTGGCTGGAAATGCCATAGCTGGCAATAAAATCAGCTTTATTGAAGATCATGGCGTGTTCCTTTCTATTATTTCAGCAGACAGCGCCCGGCTGGTTCTTCTCAGGCGCGGCGGGGATGCGGCTCTCCCCTGCCTTGGACTTTTTGGTGCGGGGACGGCCTGCGGTGCTCTTGGCAGCTTTCGGCTTGAGCAGGGCGGCAGCCAGCACCTGCGAGAGATTCTGCATAGGCAGGAAGGTCAGGTTCTTCTTGACCTCCTCATCCACGTCATACAGATCAGGCTCGTTGTCCTTGGGGATGAGCACGGTCTTCATGCCCTCGCGGTAAGCAGCCATGCTCTTCTCCCGCAGGCCGCCAATGGGCAGCACGTTGCCGTGCAGGGTGATCTCGCCGGTCATGGCCACATCGCCTCGCACCGGGATGCCGGACAGGCAGGACACCAGCGCCGTGGTCAGGGTGACACCGGCAGAAGGGCCGTCCTTGGGCACTGCGCCCTCCGGGGCGTGGATGTGCAGGTCGCACTTCTTGAGCTTTTCCGGGTCGATGCCGTACTCGGCGGCGTGCACGCGCACCCACGTAACGGCCAGCTGAGCGCTCTCCTTCATCACGTCGCCCAGCGAACCGGTGACGGTGATCTTGCCGCTGCCCTCCGGAATGACCTGCACCTCAATGGGCAGGGTCTCACCGCCCACGCTGGTCCATGCCAGACCGTTGGCGATGCCCACCGCGTTGGTGCGGTTGAGGAAGTCGGGCTTGACAAAGCGGGGGCCAAGCAGCTGTTCCAGCATGGTGCCGGTAACGGAGACGCTTTCCACCTCGCCTGCGGCGATCTTGCGGGCGCACTTGCGCAGCACGCTGGTGATGGTGCGTTCCAGATTGCGCACACCGGCCTCGCGGGTGTACCCGTCGATGATGCC
>OMAM01000849.1_pt1 | contig 13224 bp, 14 predicted proteins | sample 1644621 | NCBI WGS metagenome assembly OMAM01 (sample SAMEA103958120, study PRJEB25191) | human gut metagenome | biome: human-associated habitat [ENVO:00009003]; feature: intestine environment [ENVO:2100002]; material: feces | place: Germany | collected 2013/2015 | reverse complement strand
TTTTAAAAAAAGAAAAACTTCCGCGAAATTATATCACAGAAGTTTTTCTTTGTATATTATATTAATTATGTTGCATAAACCATGACATCATACATCCGCCATCTGCACTGGCTTCAAGCACTTTTTTAATGTTATCAGGCTTAATTCCTCCAATCGCAAACACTTTTACTGTGGGATTAACAGTATGAGCCCCTCTACACACTTCTTTAAGAAAACTAAGTCCTGCCCCCATCTTCCCCGGCTTGCACTGTGTCTCAAATATTGTTCCAAGCACAATCTGGTCTGCTCCTGCGCGGACAGCATTCACTGCTTCTTCCATACTGTGACACGATACACTCACACAATCAAGCCTCTTTATCACATCTGTCTGTTCTTCACACATTTGTTTAAAATGTTCCATTGAAAAATGTACATTTCCACAGTCTGCATACTTTGCCGCACTGATATCACTGTGAACAAACATTTTAACAGAAGCTTTCCTGCACATCACCTGTATGTGTCTGGCAAGTTCCCTGTAGTCCTGCCTGTCCATATCCTTTTCACGAAGTATCATGGCATATGGGTGCAGTGCCACACATTTTTCAAGTTGCATAATGTACTCCTCCATGGTACACTCTGCGCCACCGCTGCCGTTCACCAGATGTCTGTTCGTTATACATATATATTTTCTATACATAAATGTATTCATTCACGACTGGCTGAAGCCCGCCATCCTCCATATCCTTATACATTCTGTCAAATGAACGGTTATCATTGATTTCAAACTGTTCATCTCCGGCATCACCATCTTCTTTTCCTGTATATTTAGATTCATGGTCGCCGATTCCTGTTGAAACACCCGCTGAAACTTTAGTGGCACATATCTTGGTTATACCATTTCTAAACTGCGCACTCTCACGGCTTGAAACTGTTATTCCAACGAATGGCAGAAATAATCTGTACGCACAAAGCACCTGACACAACTGCTTTTCGCCAACATCTCTTGGATTAATCTTATCATTGTTGATTATCGGACGGAGTCTCGGACAGCTAAGACTCAGTTCTGCATGTGGGTATTTTCTGTTAAGATAATATACATGCAGTGCTGTTGCCAGTGCGTCTTTTCTGAAATCATCAAGTCCTAACAATGCTGAAAAGCCTGCACCTCTCATACCTGCCATAAGTGCTCTTTCCTGTGCATCAAATCTGTATGGCCATACTCTCTTATGACCTAACAAATGTAATGTCTCATATTTGACAGGATTATATGTCTCCTGAAATACTGTTACATAATCAACTCCGCACTCATGAAGATAGCGGTATTCATCCACATTTACAGGATATATCTCTATGCCGATATTCTTGAAATATTTTCTTGCAATCTTAACTGATTCACCAATGTATTCAACGTCTGAATATTTTCTGCTCTCTCCTGTCAGTATCAGGATTTCTTCCATTCCTGTATCTGCAATAACTTTCATCTCATGCTCAATTTCCTCGAATGAAAGTTTCTTTCTATGAATGTTATTGTAGCAGTTGAATCCACAGTATATGCAGTAATTCTGGCAGTAATTAGCTATATAGATAGGTGTAAATATATATACTGTATTGCCAAAATGTTTCTTAGTTTCATTCTCTGCTTTTCTTGCCATCTGCTCTAAGTAAGGTGCTGCGGCTGGTGAAAGCAATGCCTTAAAATCTTCAATATTACATGTTTCTTTGCTTAATGCCCTCTCCACATCTGCGGCTGTGTATGAGTCATAGTCATACTCATCCATTGCCTTTAAGACTTTATCCTTAATATCTGAATCTATAATTTCCATGTCATCAAGATATTGCATATAATCTGTTCTGAATGACGGGTCCTGCTCTAACTTATGTTTTCTCTCTAACGCAGCCGGTGGAAGCTGGTCACTGTCTATAAAATACACCTGATTTTCTTCGTTCATTATTCTGCCTTCTTTTCTATTATATTTTAATGTTCCACATTTAGCGTAGGAATCCTGTCAATGGGTCAGATGCACTTCCTCCTCTTGCAAGAACTCTTCCCATTCCTGTAAGATATGCGCTTCTTCCTGCCTCTATAGCCTTCTTAAACGCCTCTGCCATAGCCGGAACATTTCCTGCGGTCGCAATCGCTGTATTAGCCATAACCGCAGCAGCTCCCATCTCCATTGCCTCACATGCCTGCGAAGGCTTGCCAATTCCTGCATCCACGATAATTGGCAGATCAATCTCATCAATAAGTATCTGTATAAATGCTTTGGTTGAAAGTCCGTTATTGCTTCCTATCGGTGAGGCAAGCGGCATAACGCAGGCAGCTCCGGCATTCTGTAAATCTCTTGCCACATTCAAATCAGGATACATGTATGGCATTACAACAAATCCTTCCTTAGCAAGTATTTCTGTTGCTTTCACTGTCTCATAGTTATCTGGGAGAAGATACTTTGCATCATGCATAATCTCAATCTTTACAAAATCTCCACATCCCATCTCACGGCTGAGTCTCGCAATTCTTACCGCTTCCTCTGCATTTCTTGCTCCTGAAGTATTAGGAAGAAGAGTTACTCCCTTTGGTATGAAATCAAGAATATTCTCTTTATTCTCTGTATTGGCACGTCTAAGAGCAAGTGTGATAATTTCAGCACCGCCCTGCTCAACTGCCGCCTTAATAAGATTCACATTGTACTTTCCTGAACCTAATATGAATCTGCTGTTGAACTCATGTCCTCCTAATATTAACTTATCTTCTTTCTTGTCCTGTGCCTTATTTTCCATCTTTGCTTCCTCCTGTTATCTTTTTTATTATGTTTCTGATGACTGTTCTTTTTCTGGCAATACTTCCTGCACCTATAGTCTGTCCTGCCTCTCTTTTATGTTCTCAATCTTGTAATTGCTGATTGAATTTGTCCTCTTACCACTAGAAAACCTATAAAAAATGTATTTTCTGTCTTTTAGTAGGTTCGCGTCAGCTCTCTTATTTTCAGAAAACCTACTAATCAAACTCTTATAAAGCTTCTTATAGGTCTTTCTTTACTCTCATGTTTTAATACGACCTATAAATACCTTGTTTATCTCGCTTTTATAGGCTGTCAGCTATCACAAAAGCCTACTAAATCTTGATTTTCTCACGCCTTGTAGGTTTCTTAATATTTCCCTGCCAAATATTAACCTACTCAATTTCAAATTCTGTAATTGTAGTAGGTCTTTGCCTATTATTAACCGCTCTGACATTGCTTATAAGCAGCCAGACTCCCTGCTCTCAGACTAAACTCATATTAAAACTGTCCGCCGCCAACAAAATGCAATATCTCAATCACATCTTCATCAGCAATATTAACCTTGTCAAAGTCTTCCCTGTGAATTATTTCCATATTCTTCTCAATCACAATGCCTACAGGGTCATACCCTGCCTCTGTTACATAAGCAAGAAGTGTTTTCCCCACAACCTTTGAAGCTTCCACCTGCTCTCCGTTAATCTGTACCATAATGACTCCTTTCTCTCATCGCTACTCGCGCATCTTTGTAAGCCAAGTCTCTCCGTAGCTTTGCTACTCCCGAGCCTTGATAATTCACAACTTCCGGTCTTCGGCCTTCGTTGTTCATTATGGGCATTCGCCGTATAAGCTGGAATTTGTGCAAGCACATTCCAGCTTGCACGGCTCATTGCTTCGCGAGCAGCTCATATGCCAGAATTTCATTCTGGCATTGTCGCGGCGCTCCTTGAGAACCCATATAAAGTTCACAGCTCGTGCAAGCACGACTGTGAACTTTCCATGCCTTCTCTCATCGCTGCTCGCGCAAAAAAGGCAGAACCGCTTTCCAGCTGGTTCTGCCTTTAAAATCATAATATAAACACGCCGGAAATCTTTTATTACCGACGCCTGTTGTATGTTCGCTGACATGATTCATTCATATAATCCTGTCTGCTGGTCTTGAAAAGTGGTGTCCCCAATTCAACGCCTCAATTAATATAACATAAGCTGGCTTAATTTACAACTACCAGCCCTGTATATTAATCTCTGACAGTCTCACTTCTTTGTATTCCTGATTAATATACATTCTTATCTGTTCCACCTCATCATCTGAAAATGACGCAGCTTTTTCATTATAATACACATCGATTGTGTAACTGTCATCTTCGTTACTTTCTGCTGTCACATAGAATTCTGCTGGTCCGAACATTGTTTCAAGTTCTTTTGTGGCTTCACCGCATAAGCTGCCAACATAATTCTCGTCAATATCTACATCATCATGCTCATCATAAGCAAAATCCATCTGTGGATTATAACCTTTTCTCATCACTGGCTGTCCCTCTAAAGAAGTGGCTGCATCTGTTCCAATACCAGACTGTAAAACGTAAGTGCTTTCCTCAACACCTGTGTTACTGATTTTGCTTGCATTACCCTCACACGCGCAAAGAAACGCCACCCATGTACACAAGAATACAACACATGAACATATACGCAAAACAAAAGACATAGAACATAAGCCTCCGTGTTTCATAGCAAATTTCATAACAATCACCTCTGCCTATATTCTATGCCTTTTTTAATATAAATAAAAGTCCCGTTACCGCTCATTCCTCCAGGCCTCAACAACCCCTCCGATAAAGCCGGGAATAAGTCCAAAATATCCAACGAATGTAAACATCCATTCCGTTCCCCTGAATGCAAATATGCTTACAACCGCCCACACTACGAAGCCGATTGCACACCATGCAAGGGTGTTAAGAAGAAGAAACAGATATTCATATTTCTTTTCAGTTAAATTAGTATTCTTACAAATGTTCAGAAGCATTTTCATCGAAACCTCCCTTCGTATCAAGAGCAAATATTACCCATTCTGCAATGTTAGTTGCATGGTCTCCTATTCTCTCAAAATACTTGGCAACCATAAGAAGATCTGCAGCCTGCTCACCATTGGCTGAATCTGCCTGTATCATTGCAATAAGGTCATCTCTTACCTTTTCAAATAGGTCATCTACCACATCATCATATGCTATAACTTTTCTTGCCTTGTCCATGTCCTTTTCAACATAAGCTTCAATACTTCTGATTAACATAAGCATTGTCTCAGAAGCCATCTGGTTGATATGCTCTAACTTCTTTATGTATGGCTGGTTGGCAAGTTTAATAGTTATCTCGCCGATATCTGCTGCCTGGTCACCAATTCTTTCCATATCAGTAACCATCTTTAAAGCTGCTGTAATTGTTCTTAAATCCTTAGCAACCGGCTGCTGCTGGATAAGAAGATTAAAGCAGATGCTCTCAATAGTCTTCTGCTCCCTGTCTATCTCCTCGTCCTGAAGCATAACTTTTTTAGCAAGCTCTGCGTCCTGTCTTACAAGTGCATCAACTGCCTTTCGTATAGAATCCTCAATTGCAGAGCCCATCTTCATCATTTCTTTATTAAGTCTGTCAAGCTGTTCGTCAAATTTACTTCTCATCATCCAAACCTTCCTGTGATATAATCTTCTGTCCTCTTATCCTGCGGGTAAGAGAATATCTGCTTAGTATCTCCAAACTCCACCATCTCCCCTACAAGGAAAAATGCTGTCTGATCCGAAACTCTTGTTGCCTGCTGCATGTTATGTGTTACCACGATTACTGTGTATTTCTTCTTTAAGTCTTCCATCAGTTCCTCAATCTTGGCTGTAGATATAGGGTCAAGAGCTGATGTCGGCTCATCCATAAGAAGAACTTCAGGCTGTACTGCAAGAGCTCTTGCTATACAGATTCTTTGCTGCTGTCCACCTGAAAGACCCATGGCCGATTTTTTCAATCTGTCCTTAACCTCATCAAATATAGCTGCTCCACGGAGACTCTCCTCGACTATCTGGTCAAGTCTTTTCTTATCTCTTATTCCATGAACTCTTGGGCCATAAGCGATGTTATCGTATATGCTCATAGGAAAAGGATTAGGCTGCTGGAATACCATTCCAACCTTCTTTCGAAGGATTGTAGTATCAACTGATGGATCATATATATCCTCACCATCAAGAAGCACCTTGCCATCTATTCTTACACCGTCAACCAAGTCGTTCATACGGTTTAATGTCTTTAAAAATGTTGATTTACCACAGCCAGATGGTCCGATAAATGCTGTTACCGCATTTTCCTGTATATCCATATTCACATCCTTAAGGGCGTGATTCTCTCCATAATACAGATTCAGATTTTCAACTTTAACTTTAATTTTATTACTCATATATTCCTCCCAATTAGTGCTTTTCGAGCTTCTTAGCGAGCCTCTTTGTACCAAAATTAATAAGAAGTACAATTACAAGAAGCACAACCGCTATGCCGAATGCCACCTCAAATTCACCCTTGTTTGCGCTTAAATAAAGCTGAATTGTAAGTGTTCCGCCCGAGTGAAATATTTTCTCAAGAAATGCATTGAAGGTCTTTGGAAGAAGATGTGCACTTCCTGCTGTAAAAAGCAATGCTGCTGATTCACCAATAATTCTTCCTATTGCAAGGATTACTCCTGTTACAATTCCAGGCATTGCTGACGGAAGAAGAATTGTTCTGATTGTGTACCATTTACCTGCGCCTAAACCTACCGCTCCTGTTCTGAAGCTGTCAGGTACAGTCTTTAACGCTTCCTGTGTGTTTCTTGTAACAAGCGGAAGCACCATTAATGTAAGTGTAAGAGAACCTGTCAGAAGTGAATATCCCATGTGACATAACTGTCCGAAGAAAAGCATACCAAACAGACCAAATATAATTGATGGAATTCCTGCAAGTGTCTCTGTTGCAAATATTATAACTGTAACAAGCTTTCCCGGCTTGGCGTACTCATTTAAATAAATCGCAGCACCTACACCGATTGGCGTTGTAATTATCATAGTAAGTAATATTATTATCAATGTGTTCAGAATATTACCGGCAATTCCCACAGTTCCGTGAAGAATTGATGTAACACCTGTAAGAAATGCCCAGTTTACACGCCTTGCGCCCTTTGCGAACACATATATAATAATTCCTAAAAGCAGGAGAACTGAAAATGCTGCACATACATATATTGCTGTATAAACTGCTATTTCTTCCGGATGTCTTTTCTTGGCTTTAAGATTATCCATTTGCTTTCTCCCCTTTCTTCTGCATAAATGTAATTATCAGGTTAATAATCATTATGAAAATGTAAAGAACAAGTCCTACTGTGAAAAGAACCTGTCTGTGTACTCCATCTGCATAACTCATCTCACTTACAATCTGTGTTGTAAGAAATCTGACTGAGTTAAACGGAAGCGGAAGATTTACTGAACCACCGGCTACCAGATTAATAGCCATTGCCTCACCTAAGGCTCTTCCTATACCTAATACGATACCTGTTATAATTCCTGACTTGGCTGCTGGAACTACAACCTTGAATATTGTCTGTATCTTAGTTGCTCCAAGAGCAAGTGATGTTGCTCTTAAATTCATTGGAACTGCCCTGATTGCTGACGCGCTCATATTGATAACTGTTGGAAGTATCATAATTGCAAGCACCAGCACTGCAGCCAGGAGGTTAGCTCCTCCTGTGTACTGATGTGTTGTGGAATTCACGAATACATACTTTTCTAATTTATAAAGGAGGGGGTTTAATAGCATTAATCCGAGAAGTCCGTATATAACAGAAGGAATTGCTGCAAGCAGTTCAACTGCCGGCTGAACTACTGCTGCAAGTTTTTTCCCTGCTATCTCTGTTAAAAATACTGCTGTTAATAATCCAATTGGAACTCCGAGAAGAATCGCAAGTGTTGTTCCTACTATTGATGAAAGAATTATGTATACAATTCCATATGCAGGCGGTGTAGCAGTTGGCGCCCATACTGTTTTAAAGAGCAAGTCTGCTATTCCGACACTTTTAAGACTCTCTGTTCCTTTTATAAACATATAGATGGTAATGGAGCAGACTGCCAGGATAGCTACTACCGCACATATAAGGAATATAAACCGTGCCACGCTTTCACTTGCATGCTTTGACTTTTTATTACCTTTTAAAGAACCATTTGCTGTTACCTTAACAGCTGCTGGTGTTTTATTTATTCTATTCATACCAACATTTATAACCTCTTCCATGTCAATCTCTCCATTCAGAATCTATATTTACCGGCTTACTCTGGGAGGATTAAGCCAACTCCCTTGATAACCTTCTTACCAGCTTCAGACTTTACGAAGTTAAACCAAGTCTGAACAAGCTCACTCTGTGATGAAACAGAACCCTTAGTAGCCATTACAAATGGTCTTGAAAGTGTATACTTACCGGCCTTAATGTTATCCTCTGTTGCATCTACACCATCAAGCTTTAAAGCTGCAACTGTCTTATCAACTACATCTAATGAAACATATCCGATTGCACCTGGAGTTGCTGCTACCTTGGCAAGTACAGCACCTGTACTGTCAAGTTCCTGTGCATAAGCACATTTATTCTTAACTTCAAGAAGTTCCTCAAATGCTCCTCTTGTACCAGAAGCTGCCTCTCTGCCGATTACTACGATAGCTTCGTCTGAACCGCCGAGATCCTTCCAGTTAGTAATCTTACCTGTGTAGATATCTGTGAGCTGCTGCTTTGTTACATTAGTAACTTTGTTGTTCTTATCAGTAATCATTGCGATACCATCAATTGCTACGATGTTCTCCTCAATACCTGCTGACTTTTCTTTATCAGATAAAGCTCTTGAAGCGTTACCAATATCAACTGCTCCGGATGTTACTGACTCAATACCTGCGCCTGAACCTGTATATTCTGTTGTTACTGTTACATTAGGATATTCTTCCATAAATGCTTCCATGAGAGCACCACACATCTTTTCCATTGATGTACTTCCTGCTAACTGAATCTTTCCTGAAAGCTCCTTAGTTGTACCTCCGTTTGCTGAGCCATCTCCATTTGATGATGTACCTGTTCCACAGCCTGCTAATGCTGCAAGTCCTAATGTTGCTGTTAATGCAACTGTAAGTAACTTTTTAATTCCTTTTCTCATAACTTTCGTTACCTTCCTCTTTTTTTATTTGCAAGCATTAACAGAAGATTTTCATAGGGGCTTGAATCAGTTTCCTGACCGAATGATATGTGAGTCGTCTCAAAAAAGAAAACCCTCTGCATCTGCTTGCAGAGGGTATGTTATCAATGTTATGTAAAATGCATAATCTCGTGTTCGTAAAGTTTTTGTAAAATGTATGTGATTATCTCAAAGTCTTTCTGAATATTATTATAAAATACACCGTTCCTATAATAGATGTAAATGCCCACGCACTTGCATACACAAGATAGAGTGACATCAGTGTATGTATACTTGCAAATATTGTACACACCCATATGATTCTAAATACAACAGAACCCATTATAACTATTATTGTAGGTATAACGCTTCTGCCAAGTCCTCTTGCTCCCGCTGCCGCATTATCCATAAATGCGGATACAAAATAAGAGCATCCCATTATTCCCAGTCTTATTGAGCCGTAATGCAGCACATCCGGATCACTTGTAAACAGACTAAGAAACTGTGTCCTGAAAACTACAAGCAATGCACCAAGCACTGCTCCTATAAGAAATGAATACATCTGTGTAACAAGATATGCTTTCTTAATCCTGTCACGCTTTCTTGCTCCCAGATTCTGTGCTATAAAGCTTGTACATGCAGTATAGAATGCCGCCATCATATCATACACAATGTTATCAGCATTAGCCGCAGCCGAATTGCCCTCAACAACTACATGGTCAAATGAATTGACTGCCGACTGTATATAGAGATTGGCAACTGCAAAAAGTGAATACTGTACTGCTGCAGGCAAGCCAATCTTTAACACTCTCGCTGCTATATGCGAATCCATTCCTATATTTCTTATATAAAGCCCGTAATCCTTGCCACAGCCAAACAGGAATTTAAGTATCAGAAATGCTGATATATACTGTGATATTATACTTGCCAGTGCAACACCGACAACTCCAAGCCTGCATACTATTACAAAGAACAGATTAAGTACCACATTAATTATCCCCGCTGTAATAAGATACATAAGTGGCCTTTTGGTATCTCCAACTGCACTTAACACTGCGTTACCATAGTTATACATGGCAAGTGCCGGTGAACCAAGAAGATATATTGTAAGATATATAACTGCACCATCTATCAGTTCTTTCTTAGTTCCTATAAGATTCAGCACCGGTCTTGAAAGGAACAGTCCAGACAAAAGCAGCAGCAGTCCCGCAATCATACATATTACAATTGAAGTGTGGACTGCTTTCTTTACATTTGCACTATTCTTAGCCCCCACAAACAGCGCGACTACAGCGTTGACACCACCTGCTAGTCCTAGCAGGATGCCGGTTGTCAATGTAATAATTATACTCGTTGAACCTACCGCACCAAGTGCCAGTGGTCCTACAAATTTACCAACTACCGCCACATCACACAGGTTGAACATAACCTGCAGTACATTTGACAACATAAGCGGAACTGAATACATTAATATTTTCTTTGGCAGGGAACCTGTCGTCATATCTATTTCATTTGATTTCATAACCTTATCTTAAACCCTTTAAATAATCCTTCTGCTCTGGTGTAATGCGGTAACTCTCTACAGCCTTCTGTATTGACTTTCTGTGTACCCATTCAGAAAGCCTGTGTTCCTGTATATAAGGAATCGCCGCATCCCACTGTTTAGCAAGTGCTGTAGCCATATACCATGCAATCATCATATTTACATAGTACTCCTCTGACTTAACACCTGCAACAAGCTGTATATATTCTTCCTTAAAATCCTCGTCAAGGAACAGGCGCATCATAACGCCCATTCCGTATCTTTTAACATATGTGGTATCTGCTGCAATCCACTTCTTCGCCCTTTCAAGAATATCTTCTTTATTCTTATCAAAACATTTTGGAAGCGGTGAATCACAGGTTGCCCAGTTATCAATATATGGAAGGAACTTTTCAAGCTCACTTATGCACTCAGCATAATCCTTAATCTGCCCAATTAACATCATGTGAAGATTATTCTCCTCATAATACTTATGTGGCAGCTCACGCATAAACTGTTCAGTTTCTCCGCTCTTTGCATACTCCTTTGCAAATTTTCTCAAAACCGGAATCCTTACTCCTATAACAGCCTCTTTATCTACCCCCGGCATAAGGCTGCTGTGAAAATCCCTGTACGCTATATCCTGTAACTTAAACAGTTCTTCCTGCAAATGTGTCATTATTCCCCTCCTGTGTGAGCTGGCTCATCTCCGCGGGTTGCGCGAGCAGCTCATACTCCAGAACTTCGTTCTGTCGTTGTCGCGGTGCTCCTCGAATATACAGTCAAAAACACCAGCATATGCAAGCATAGCTGGTGCATTTGATTGTATATTCTCATCGCTACTCGCGCAAAAAAGGACGAGCCTTTTAAGGCTCGTCCAAAATAAATTCAAAATATTAACATTACTCCTTAACGGCACCTACGTTAACACCCTGTACGAAGTACTTCTGACAGAATGGGTAGATGATCATGAAAGGAAGGATAGCTACGATAGTTGCTGCATTAGAAATTGTTGTTGGGTTAACAGCACCATCATTAGGAATATCACTATCAACAACCATACTTCTTAACTGAATCTGGAAGTTGTAAAGATTATTCTTATTAATATATAACTTGAAGTTTGTATAATCATTCCAGAAGCTTACTGCGAACATCAAACCAATTGATGCAAGAGCTGCCTTTGAAAGAGGAAGTACAATCTTGAAGAAGATACCCATTGGTGAGCATCCATCAATCTGGGCTGCTTCGAAAAGTGATTCTGGAATACCTTCGAAGAAGTTTCTCATAAGTACTAAGTTATATACATTAATAGCCATTGGCAGAATAACCGCCCACAAAGTATTGATTAATCCTAACTGCTTGATAACAAGGAACTTAGGAATCATACCACCATCGAAAATCATTGTGAATAATAACATATATGCGAAGAAGTTTCTTCCCGGCATTTCCCACTGAATTAATACATAAGCGCCTAATGTTGCTAATAACAGACCGATAAATGTACCAGCAATCGTTACAACTACTGAAATTAAGAACGGTCTATAAAGTGCAACTCTGGAAAGGATTGAACTATAACCACCGAGTGTAAATGTCTGTGGCAGGAAATTCATACCATAACCGGCTTTTGCATCGAATGAATCGACGATAACCTTCCAAATAGGAACCATGATAATTAATGAAATTACCAAAAACAAAATTACGTTTACGATAGGGAAGATTTTGACTTTTTTCTTCTTTTTTCTTGCAACTACTACTTGTTCTTTACTCATTATCTATCCCTCCTATACAATACCGCGACCACGTACTTTTTTACTTGCATAGTTACATCCAAGTACGAGGATCATACCTACAAATGACTTGAATAAACCAACCGCTGTTGTATAACCATAATCGGAGTTACCACTACCGAATGTCTTACGGTATACATATGTCTGAAGTACGTTAGAAACGTTAACGACTGCATCGTTCATTGTTACGAATACTGATTCGAAAAGGTTCATAACCTTAGCAAGGTTCAGAATGAATACAGTAATAATAGTATTTGCTAAAGCAGGAAGTGTAATATAAATTAATCTCTTCCAACGGTTTGCACCATCAATCTGGGCAGCTTCATAAAGGTCTGGGCTGATACCTGATAATGTAGCAAGGAAAAGGATTGTTCCCCAACCTGTATCCTTCCAAACGTTGATGAAGAAGAATGTGCCTCTCCAGTATCTTACATCACCAAGGAAGAAAATTGGATTATCAATCACGCCCATTCCCATTAACATCTGGTTAATCATACCTGAACTGTTAACTGAAAGAATTAAACGGAAGATAGAAGCAACTACTACCCATGACATAAAGTGAGGTAAGTATACAATTGTCTGTACTGTCTTCTTAAATGCAAGGTTTGTAATTTCATTCAGTAATAATGAAATAATAACGGCTGCACCAGTGTTAAGAATTAACTTAACGATAGAAAGCAGTAATGTGTTACGGAATGCATCCCAGAAGAATACATCGTTTGTGAACATCGTATTGAAGTGAAGAAGACCTACATAATACGGTGAACGGATAATATATTTTGTAAAGGCATATCTACAACCTAACATTGGCCAGTAGTTAAACAGTAAAATCATGATTAATACCGGCAAAAACATTACATAGAACCATCTGTGGTAGTAGATCTTTGACCATACTTTCCTGTTGATTGAGTTTGTCATGTACTTAGAGTCAACGTTGATATCTT
>OMAM01000831.1_pt1 | contig 13518 bp, 10 predicted proteins | sample 1644621 | NCBI WGS metagenome assembly OMAM01 (sample SAMEA103958120, study PRJEB25191) | human gut metagenome | biome: human-associated habitat [ENVO:00009003]; feature: intestine environment [ENVO:2100002]; material: feces | place: Germany | collected 2013/2015 | reverse complement strand
AAGAACCGCCGCAGGCGGTCAGGACGCCAGCTGCACCCACAGCAGCAGAAGCTGCGAGGAAGTCACGACGAGAGATCTTTTTCATTTCTTGTTACCTCCGATTCATGTTGCGTTTATCCGTTTCATGGCAGTGCCGTGCTTTGCTCACAGCACCATTCCCTCCGCAAACGGACTCGCCTTTCGCTACTATGATAGCGCATATTTTTCCATCCCGCAATTAGAGTCAAGCACAAATTTTCAACGGAATGTTTGTACAAAGTGACCCGATTGATTGGTTTTCTATCCGCCTGTCGTGCAGATATTCAGGATCTTCGCTTTTATATACAAGATTCTTTGCTGCTGTACTTTTGATGTATGCGGGCGTGCCGGTGCGCCCGCGTCCCCCTCTCCCGGGACCGACTGACGCCAACGCAAAACCAGCCCGCAGGCCGGGCATTTTGTCCGTCCTGCGGGCTGGTCATTTCCTGTGAAATTACGCTTTCCCTGCGCCCCGGTCGAGTATCTTATCGAAGCGGGAAAAGAAAGTAATGGCCGTGATGGTCGCGGCCAGAAGATCGCTGACCGGCTCTGCCAGAAAGACGCCGAACACCGGGTTCGGCAGCAGGTGCGGCAGGATGAAGATGAGCGGAATCAGCAAAATGATCTTGCGCAGGCAGGCCAGCAGCAGGCTGACCTTGGCCTGACCCAGCGCCATAAAGCTCTGCTGACAGGCGATCTGGAAGCCCATGGCAAAGATGCCTGCCATGTAGATGCGCATGGACCATGTGGTGTAGGAAATAAGGGCGGTATCCGAGGTGAAGATGCCCGCCACAGCCCCCGGTGCCAGCATCATAAGCAGCCAGAACAGGCAGGTGTAGCAGCTGCACAGCAGCAGCTGGAAGCGGAACGCCTCCTTGACGCGGAGCTTTTTGCCCGCGCCGAAGTTGAAGCTCATCACCGGCTGACCGCCCTGACAGATGCCCTGAATGGGCAGGGTGCACAGCTGGGATGCGCTGGTGATGACGGTCATGGCACCCACAGCCACGTCGCCGCCGTACCGCGCCAGACTGGAACTGAAGCTGATGGACAGCAGGCTTTCGGTGGACATCATCACAAAGGTGGAGATGCCCAGCGCCATCACCGGCAGGATGACCTGCTTTTCCGGGCGCATATAGTCCTTGCGCAGGCGCAGGATGGTCTTTTTGCCGGTAAGGAAGCGCAGGATCCATACCGCGCCCACCGCCTGACTGAGCACGGTGGCAATGGCAGCGCCCCGCACGCCCAGACCCAGACCAAAGATCAGGATGGGGTCGAGAATAATGTTGATGACCGCACCGATGACGGTGGTAAGCATACTGGTCTTGGCAAAGCCCTGCGTGGTGATGAAGGGGTTCATGCCCAGCACCAGCAGCACGAACACCGAGCCCAGAATGTAGATGCGGCTGTACGCCAGCGCATAGGGCAGGGTGGCGTCACTGGCGCCAAAGAGCCGCAGCAGGGTGGGTGCTCCGGCGTAGAACACCACGGTCAGCACCACCGAAAAGAGCAGCAGCATGGTAAAGCTGTTGGAGATGATCTTTTCCGCCTGCTCCTTGTCGCCCTGTCCCAGCGCAATGGCGGTGCGGGGTGCGCCGCCCGCGCCCACCAGCATGGCGAATGCGTTCAGCAGCATAAGGATGGGGGTGAACAGTCCCACGCCGGTCAGCGCTGCCGCGCCGATGCCGGCAATATGTCCGATGTAAATGCGGTCTACAATGTTATACAGCAGGTTGACCACCTGTGCAACGACCGCCGGGATCATGAGCTGCAGCATCAGCTTTTTTACGCTGCCAGAGCCCATATCCTGTTTTGACTGTGCCATGGATGTGATTCTCCTTTTTATCGCAATTTTCAAGAATAGCGCCTATCAAAACGGCATATTTGCGATATGCAGTTTGCGGATGTTGCCAAGGCATTAAAAACGCAAACTGCTATACTTCAAATTTGAACTATCTCTTCTCTATTATACTCAAAACCCGCAAAAATACCAGTCCCTTTTTGCAAAATTTTCCGTGCTGCGCAAAAAGCTGAAAACCCCGGGACTGCTGCACCGCAGCCCCGGGGGTTGGAATGCGAAAAAGTGTTGACGCCAACAGGCTTTTTTGCTATACTATATAAAGTTTATCATGGAGATGTATCGAAGCGGTCGTAACGAGAACGACTCGAAATCCAAGTGGATGCTTCGCCGGATGTCTCCATATCACACGAGGGAACGTCAATTTTGATGTCCTGACAGGCTTCAAAGCCTGTCTGAACGATGCGGTTTCTAACAATATTCTAACAGCAACTGTTCCAAGTTTCAAGGCCGATTTGCGATATACAAATCGTAAATTTGCTATGAAAATATACTTGGAGATGTATCGAAGCGGTCGTAACGAGAACGACTCGAAATCGTTTTGTCCTTAATCGGGCACGTGGGTTCGAATCCCACCATCTCCGCCAGAAGTCGCAGATTCAAACGAACCTGCGACTTTTTCTTTTGCATCAAGCAAAGAAAGACCGCTTTTTCCTCATCACAGTATGCTTTATATATGAACGATAAATCCATAATTATTTGGGGAGCTTGGATTCTCCCAGAAGGTTCGCAATGACCCCAGCAGACCCCTGTTTGCTTTTGTAATCGAGATGTGCGTAGATGTCAGCGGTGGTAGAAAAGGTGCTGTGCCCCAGCCATTCCTGAACCTGCTTCATAGATACGCCGTTCATCACCATCAGGCTGGCGCAGCTGTGGCGCAGATCGTGGAAACGGATGTGCTTCAGCCCGTACTTGGTCAGAAGCCAGTCGAAGTGCTCCGTCACGAAGTTCGGGCGGATCAGCTTGCCTTCCTGATCGGTGCAGACGAAATCCAGATACTCAGTGCTGTAGCTCTTCTTGAACAGCTTGCGGTAGAGCTGCTGCTTTTCCTTCTGCTTCAGAAGTTCTTTTTCCACAGCCGGAATCAGCGGTAGGGTACGGCAGCTGGTCTTGTTCTTCATCACATCGCTGACCACAGGAACGTACTTGCCGTTCACCAACTGTTCCGTCACCTTGTGATTGATGGTGATGGACTTGCGCTCAAAGTCGATAGACGACCACTTCAGCCCAAGCACCTCGCTGCGGCGCAGACCGTAGTAGGCCGTAATGAGAATGCACAGGTGCAGGGGGTCATCCTGCGATACTTCCAGCAGCTGCTGGACTTCATCCTTGGAGTAGAAGTTGGGCCGGAAGCTGTTCTTCTTCGGGCGGTCAACTTTCAGCATCGGGTTGGTTTCCAGATAATCCTTGCGGACGGCATCCTTGAATGCCTTGCCGAAGATGGCGTGGTAGTGAATGACTGTGTTGGTGGTGTAGCCCTCCAGCAAGATCTTCTCCTGAAACTCATCCAGCACCTGCGGCGTGACCTCACACAGCTTCAAGCCCAGCGGCTCAAAATACTGCGTGATGCGCCCGGTGATCATCCGATTGTAGCTGATAAAGGTTGCAGGCTGGATGGATGCCTTGTGGACTTGCACCCACTCGTTGAGATAGTCCAGAAACAACATCTCCGATTTGCTGACGGGTTGGAGGGGTTGCGGCAGAGGCTTGGTGGTTTTAGCATCTACTTTTTCGTAGGCTCCGCCCCGCCCTGTGGGCAGCTCCCCGGTCTCATCATAGTGGAGCAATACTTCCCGGAGCATGGATTCTGCCTTGCGCTTGTTGCCCCGGACGGTCAGACCTGTGGAGATCCACTTGATCTTCCGCTTGCCGTTGGCATCATAAAGATTGATCACGAAATAGAAACGTCCATTTTTCTCTTGGACAGACCCTGTAGTTTTCATCATAAACCTCCTTTGGGTCAACAGGCGTGCTGTCCGTTGCTGCACCCACAGCATACCACATCCAGCGGCGGATTTCCAGCCGGGAAGGTGCTCTGTCCGGTGAGCAGGAACTCGATCACGCTCAGCTTCGGGATACGGTAGGTGCGGCCGATTTTAAGCGCAAACAGGCGGCGGGAACGGATCAGTTCCCTGACCGTGTGGCGGTTCAGACCAAGCATCTCCGCAGCCTGCTGAAGGCTGACGGCATCGGGGTAGCCGGGAAACATCTGGGAATAGGCATTGTTAAACTTCATAGGCACTCCTTCAGCATAAGTAGTCTAAGGTCAAAAAGTGTGTTACCTGCGGTTATATCCTTTGCAGCAAAGCTGCGGTCAGGTGACAATGTAAAGAGAGCTGGCAGTAGTTCCAACTCCCCCATCGCAGATAAGTTCAAACCCGTCTGCGTTAATAAGTTAAGGTCTCCCATATTGGTCCTCGACTTCCCTAGGAGTGGGGAATCGTCCGGCGGCGGGCTTGCACCGCACCATTGGCATTTCAGCCACCCCGTCTTCGTTATGACCGGGCTGCGAGTTACAGAAGTACCTTTTGTGAAGTACCGGACGATTGAACTATTCTGTTTTCAAGGAGCCGTTTTTTATAGAAAATCTTCGGAATTTAAGGCTTCCGAAAAATTGTCCCTCTAATTGGTAGGCATCGAGAAAGGCCAAAAATCACCCTGAAAAAGAAATTTGTTAAAAAGTTCTTGGAAAATATAGTTGATGTGGCTATTCGTTTAAAATAACATCGGTCTGCGGGGCGACCGATGGAGGGGAGACTTTGCAGCAATGGCGGTGCCTGAAGTTGAAAGTGGTCTTGAAAAAAGATGCCCTCAATAGGTGGCCGACAAGAAAGGCTATTCTACACCCACAACTTATAACCTATAACCAAGATTAATCATTCAAATTGATATTAGCCAGAAAAAGAAGCCTTCATATACGAACCCAGTTGGACGACCAAAATGCACCCGTGTCTCCAAAAGTCAACAAAAAAGTCACAAATAGATATATGGATTCTATTGCCTTATAAGCCAAAAATCAGATTCATTCAACAATCGTGCGCAAATGCTGCCTAACTGTGTTGAGATTTTTGAATTATCCACCGAGCTTTCAGTAAGATGAGAGAAGTGTATTAAGCACTGCCTCATCAAAACATTTTTAATGCGTTTTTCGTCCCGCTGCCAATTTTTCACTGTGTAAGACTACCACTGGTAACCCTTTTTCTGTATAATAGGGTATGAGGAAATAGAATTAGGTGGAGACGCTTTGCTACTTATTTGTTAAAATCTTCCACAAAATATTTTCGGCAAATTTTTCGCTATCAGTAGCATCAAGTGAGTCAGAGTGTACAGACACGGTTGCTTTCAACCATCGCTGTACAGGGAGGTAAAAATGCTGGAGCAGAAAAGGGAACTGGTTCAACGGCACATCAAAACCCATACGGAGCGTTCAGAAGAAGATGTAGCGGCGGTTAATACGCTCAACAGTTTTTTGTACGCAGAAGGAAAAATCAATACAGACTTTTCATCCAACGATAAGTGGCCGAACCATGACGGTACGCTTGAATTTGTGCCGGATCCCGATCTGGATCGCCGCCCGAAGCAATGCTTCTATGTACAAATAAAAGGAACAAAAAACTATACCCCAAAGGACGGCGCTATAAAATATCTGCTTCCGGATCTGGCCTTTCCCGCATTTATCTGCAACGAGGTAACACGTGACCCCGGCCTTCTTTTTGTGGTATTAAATCCGAAGGAACGAGGAAAAAGACGGGTGTTCTGGCGCTATATGTCCGTTCAGTTCCTTAATTCCATCGATTTTTCAAAGAACAGCTGTACGATAACATTTTCCCCTGAGAGTGAAATTCTGGACACCGATGAAAGCGTCAATGCGTTTTGCCGAGCTTTGGACCACATTGCGGATCATCATGCATATATCAACACGCTGCGGACGGATGATTATACCGTCGAGAATGTCATCCGACTGATAAAAGACTGCGATGAACAGATTGAAGAGTATCTCATAAATTTTTCCCTCCAGAAGCAGACGCGGGACAAACTGTCCATGCGGCTTCTTACACGCATGAATGATTTGAGCGCGGCGGCATTGCTGCTGAACAGCCTGAAACAGACAGCGGGCGCAACAAGCATCCGTCTGGCGTGGGAACAAGCACTTCTGGACCGGAACACAAAATATCTGAGCGATTTTTATCAGGGAATGCAATTGGTGAATCTGCATATCCCAGAAGAAGGCCAGTCAGAACGGCTAATGCTCAAATACTATGATTTTCTGTGGAGCATTCGGGAGTTTTTGCAAAGAGATTACGACCTTTCCGTTCTGAAGGAATTGGAAAAATTTCCGCTGCGAATCAACACGCTAGATCAAGAATATTATGCCATGGCCGCCGCTACGGTTCAGCAGAGCGATGATGCCAAGAGTTCGTGGAGCAATGTGCGGTACTATGTGCAAAAGCAGGAACCGTTTTATGTGGAAGGAAAGCGTTACTATGAGGTGACGCTGCAATTGACCGGTATCTATGCAACCAAATACAATCGTGTTACAGTTTATACCAGAGAGCGCATCACAACGTATTATTCCGTACAGATTAAGTACATCAATACTTTTCTCACCCTGTGGGATGTGACATCGCCCATCAAGGTAGTCACCCAATGGAAAGTATCCATCGATCCGCGCTGCCTGAACCGACTAGCGGCGATTCTGAAAATGCCGGCAAAGCTGAGTTCAAACTATGGTGAATACCGCGAACTAATGGATTTTCTGACGAAAACTGGTCTTAGCCTGCTGGATCTGATTGACCTGAAGGAGATTAATTTTTCTGAACTGCTGGACAAGGTTTATGAAAAAACTAATACCCATATATTCCGGGAAATCATTACCAGACTACACGATGACTATCGGCGGGAAACCGCGAAGCCGGGCGGGAATGTGATTCGCTATCTCCTGCTGCATCTGCGGGAGGAAACATTGGAGGCAGTCTACCCTGTTTACCATAACAATACCTGGGCAGCCTGTCCGGAACTTCTGCTCTCCAAAAAGTGCGCACCGTTTGACAAGAGCCCATTTATATCTAATTTGGTGGGCAGTAAAACAAACGCACTAGGCCTTACCAGCGTACTGACCCGTGCCGTCGGAAGGGAACGCTGCCACAAAGCGTGGCCTTATCTGTACCTGAAACAGCAGATTGTACGCACCGGGGAGCTGTATTTCCCGGCGGGAACTGAGGCCTTTCCGCAGAGAGTGGCGGAATATAATGAAAGTCTAGATGAATGGGAGCAAAATCAGGGATACGAGATTCGAAAAAACAAGGACGGACTGTATTATATCGACGCCTATGAAAAATCAACGCTCAGTATTCTTAAAAGACTTTTATCCGTATCGCAGTGCAAGAACAATGGTCAGGAAGCGTTCAATGCATACTTTCTGCGCGAGAATGAAGCCTCTTTTACCGATCCACTCAAGGTAAAAGCAGTGAAGAATGCCTTTGTGCAGTCGCGGCTGTTGCTAATCTATGGTGCGGCAGGAACCGGAAAAACCACCCTGATGAATTACCTTTCGGATCTGATGAGCACAAAGAATAAACTATTTCTGGCCAAAACGCATACAGCGCTGCAAAACCTGAAACGAAGGATCAACAATCCGGGCGCAGGAGCGGTGTTCAGCAGCATTGACCGCTTTGCGCGGCAGAGAGAGCAGCCGGACTATGACATCATTTTTGTGGATGAATGCAGCACCATCGATAACCGTACAATGGAGCTGTTTCTTCAAAAAATAAAGCCAGATACGTTTCTGGTGCTGGCAGGAGATATTTATCAGATCGAAGCAATCGAGTTTGGAAACTGGTTTTTTTATGCAAAGGACATCATCCAGACCGATGGTGCAATGGTTGAACTTCTGGATACTTGGCGCACAAAAGACGCAACCCTCAAGGATCTCTGGAGCGAGGTGCGGAACCGGAGAACATTCATTACCGAAAAACTTGTGATTAACGGCCCGTTCTCGGAGGACCTTGGCGAGAATGTTTTCACACAGCTGGCGGAGGACGAAGTAGTCCTCTGCTTGAACTATGATGGAAAATTTGGTCTGAATAATATGAACAATTATTTCCAGAGTGCCAATCCCAACAACCCTGCCTATATCTGGCAGGAATGGCGCTATAAGGTTGGCGATCCGGTGCTGTTCAATGAGACCCGACGGTTCCCCTCTCTGTACAACAACCTGAAAGGCCGCATCGCTGCAATCCAGAAAGAGGCTGACCGGATTCTCTTTACAATGGACGTAGAGCGCTTTCTGACCGAAAACGACTGCCGGAATGAAGAAATTGAGTTTGTTCAAAGCACTCCAACAGGCACACGGATACGTTTTTCTGTTTATGCCTACGAGGATAGCAAAACGGAGGACAACGAAGAACTGCGCAAAAAGACGGTGGTACCGTTTCAGCTTGCCTATGCCATTTCTATCCACAAGGCGCAAGGTTTGGAATATGATGCTGTAAAGATAATTATTCCTAGCAGCAATGCAGAAAAAATAACGCACGGGATTTTTTATACAGCAATCACCCGTGCAAAGAAGATTTTGAAATTATATTGGAGTTCAGAAACGATGCAAGCGGTCATAGCAGGCTTTTCAGAACAGCGCGCAACGCCAAGAAGTCTTGAATATATCAAGCAGGAACTGGGAGTCTAGTAATTTCAAACGTAAAGGTACTGTCTGGGTAAAGATGCTGTACATATTTACCCAGACAGTTTCCACTATACCACCATAAAGAAAGCTGGATTTCTCCAGCCTTCAAAACATATGTATCAACGGTTACTGCTCAAAATCTTCTCAAGCCCATCTGCAAACTTGACATCTTGCTCCTTCGTTCGCTTTGCGCTCCCTTTGGGATGCTTCCCGGCACGAAGGAGTTTTTTGTTTTCGTATCGCCGCAGCATGAGCGCGTCAATGTTGTCGACTGTGTATTTCAGACCATTCTGATTCAGCACTCGTGCGCATTTAGCAAGGCACATACTCGCCAGCCCGTAGTCCTGCGTTACGACAATATCACCCGGCTTTACCCGGTTGACCAGCGCAAAGTCCACGCTGTCAGCTCCTTTATCGAACACCAGCGTCTGCGCACCTTCACGTTCAATCTGGTGAGAGGTGTCGCACAGGATGATGACCGAGATGCCGAACCGCTTTGCAATCTGCAACGTCAGATCGACGACCGGGCAGCCGTCTGCATCGATCAAAATATTCATCGGCTTTCCTCCATCGTCTACCGAAAGACTTTCGCGGTACGCAAATCAGCGTCCTTAAAGTGCCCGCCGCTGTTCCATTCAAGCGTGCAGTCTGTGCCACGCTCTGCAAGTCGGCTGTGCAAGGTGCGGATGTTATCACCTACCACAGCCATGACGGCGTTTTTCGTGCGTTCCTCCTTGTCGCCAAGGCTCAGATAAATGTGCTGCGTCTGTATCGGGTGCTGTTGTTCAAACTCTATCCAGCCCGGAAACCACACCGAGGGCGAAGCAGCGGCGACACCGTAGAACGAATCGGTCTGGGTGGATGCCCACAGTGCAAACAGTCCGGCCAGCGAGTAGCCACCCAGAATGATTTTGGTGTTTTCCGGGAGTTCAAACTGTTGTTTCAGCACTGGAATGACCTGTTCTGTCAGAAAGCGCAGGGTGTCCGCAGCCTTGCCGCTGAAACCTTGTTTCCCCCACACGGCAGGAGACTTCCACGGAGAAAGTGCATCATTCCAGCTTTCCACGGGTACGGCCGCAAACAGAAAGTTCCGGCCGCTTTGTGCAATAGCAGCCACTTCATGGTCTATGCTCTGCAACTCGTGTTCGCCTGTCATTTGGAGCAGCAGGTATTCTGCATTAGCCCTGCCGTAAATACGGCAAGGTCTGTTCCCGATTTGCATTGTCTGTGCGGTCACTGCGGCGTCCTCCCGAAAAAATTTTGGTAAGCCCAGTATAGCAACTGAAACATCATTTTGCAATTCAAAAGGCGTTCGCATTCGCGGCAAGCAGTGCAAGTTGGTACCAACTTGCGATTTTTGAATTGGATTTTTCAAAATCCAAATTCAAAATGCTTGCTGGGAAATCCCAAACCCTTGAACTGCATCGTGCCGATGCAGGCTGCACGTTTTTGTAAAACGCTTTTCCGGTGCGCCGTAGAAGCGCCTCAACGATGATCCTTCCTTGTTTTTGTAATCGAAGTGTGCGTAGATGCCAGCAGTGGTAGAAAATGTGCTGTGTCCCAACCACTTCAGAACCTGCTTTATGGGAACGACGTTTATCACTACCAGATTGGCGTAAATCGTGGAATTTGAATTTTACAAGAAGCTGCAATTTACGCTTATGAAAAAAGAAGACTGGATTTCTCCAGCCTTCAAAAATATACTGCGGAAGTATTATCCGCTTTGACGATTTAGACATTGTGGCGAGTGTTAGAATTCCACTCTGCATCATGTTGTTTCTAACCGGGTAAATTCTTTTACAATTCTGTCTGTCATTTCATATTGCTCAGCCTCCGTGTAGATGTAGGAAACACGAATGACCATCGTTCCAACGATGGCATAAGAACCAGTATACAGAATGGTATTATCGAAGCCGTGCAGATACTGACACCGGGCTTCTGCATCCCCCAGTGTCCCATATACCTCAATGGCACCACCGCCATCCGAACCCTTGGAAACCGGAGAGGTTCCCTCCACATTGATACCAGTAGCTGTGAAATAAATGCAGGCGGTATAGCCGCCGTTTTCCTTGTTCAGCAATCCGTTTGGATCGTTGTCGGGCGTAACTGCCTGAATCTCAAGAACATCGTCCACGTTTCTGAGCCGGTTCATGACCCATTCTCCAGAAGGAGCGGTGATCTGCTTCAGGATGCGGCCGTTCTCTTCCAGATAGCCAGAAAGTTCCCGAATAGTCTGAATGTCTGTTTGTGTCTTTTTGGCGGAGTTTCCGTTAAAAAACGAGTGGACAACTGCGGACAAATTTGCATCTACCGTGCTTAGCTTGTCAGCAGAAGATGGAAAGCCATCAAGATTTGCAACAGAAGTGGTTCCAATCAGTGCATTGTAAGCATCGGCATGCACATTGTATTCTGAGACAGCCATGTTATAGGCATTGGTCGCTTTCTGCAAGGGCAAAACCGCAAGTGCAAAGGTCAATCCTACGCAAAACAGGAGTACAACCATAATGCCTGCTGCGATCCATACCATTGGCAGCTTTTTCTTAGTAGATTCCATATTCTGCATTAGTTTACAAGCTCCGTTATTCTTTGAATGATTCTTTCGGCGGTATGCTGCTTGAATAGGCCTTCTTTTGCGTAGGTTGCCAGATACAGGGTTTTATCCAGCAGAAGCACAGCGGCAACGCCCTCATTCATGCTGGTGGGCGATGCCGAGAGCGCAGCAATGACCGAGTGTGCGGTTTCGTCTGTTTCAAGAACACGTCCGTTTTCTGAGAGCAGACGGCATAATTTCACAAACGAAAGCGCATCAACGGGAATTTTTGAATACTGAATTTTGCTTTCCTTCACGTTTGGAAACTGTGCAAGAAGGTTGAGCAGATAGCGTTTTTCCTCCATGTGAATTCCTCTTTTCCTCAGTGTATGTATACGATTTCCTGCAGGGATGTTTTCATTTCGGTGCGTACCTCATCTTCTGTCGGAAGTGTAATCTTGGCGCGTGCCCGAACCGTTTCCTCAAAAAGCGGTTCCATTAGATTCAAAGCAAAGGCCGTGCGGTCTTCACTGGAATACATTTCTTTTAGGGTGTCTCCGGTCAGGGCACGCTGAAGTTGTTGTGTAATTGCAGTTCCTTCGGCTTCATTGATGAGATAATCCGTGCTCAGGACCCGGAATTGCTCAGAAATAATATCGTACATCTGCTGGGCATCGCCAGCATAGATCTTGCTGAGAAGTGCATTGCTCACATAGCCGGATGCCGCACCTCCGGCCATGCCTCCCACAAAAGTGCCTACAGTGGTTCCGACACCGGGCAAAAGCGCAGAGCCGACCACACCACCGGCGATGCCGCCGGCTGTTGTGCCCGCCACAGATGCAATGGTGACGACCAGATTTTTCAAAAGCTGTTCCTTGGAGATTCGGCCATGGAACAAGTCCATAATATCGCCAACGGACAGCGCAACAACGATAACGCCGGATGTAATGATCTGATTTTGAAGAATATTTGCAACATGCGTTGTGATCTGACTTGCGGTAAGCGCGGAGGTGTTCTCGCCGAACGCATTGAGAATCGCAGTAGAGACCCCTTTGCCCAGAGATTTTGCAATAGCTTCTGTGGTAGGCTGAAGTGCAGATTTCAGACCGCTTTTGGCAAGCTGGCTAGAGATCACATAGGTGGCAAAAACAAAGCCACCAGCTTTGAGACCATTCAGCGCCGCATTTTTTGTGGCATCCTTAAAGTTTTCTCCGTTCATTTTGCAGGAAACAAAGTCCAGTGCAAAGCTAATGCCAAAAGCTCCTGCTGCTGTGATCACTCCATTTGTGGCATCGTACTTCAAAGAGTCGATGTTTCCGGCTTTAACAAGGTTCTGCGCTTGCTTGTAGGTGTATTTCCCCTTCCGTACAAAATTCACTGCTTCGGACGGGTCAGTCACACCCGGAACCTTGCCGTCGCTGATTTTCTTTTGCATCAGGCGGAGCGCGTCATCGTACTGGTCGTAGGGAACCTCCAACCACATCGCCGTTCCGTCGGACGTGAGATACCGGTAATCTCCAGTAACACTGTCAAAGGCGGCATTCACAGAGCCGCTGGCAGTGGAATAGTACTTGTCCTGAATATAAGTTGTTGTTCCGTCACGGTTGAGGATCTTACGGTCTGCGCCATTTTTGGCGTTGTTATCTCCGATAACAACCGCCTTTTCGCCCCGAAGAACATCTGAAAGGTTGTTTGCTTGCTCTGCTGCAAAACCGTGTCCCTGTGCGGCTGTGAACTTCCTTTCCGCATAGGTCTTTTCAATGGTCTGCAAAGCACCTTGTAAATAGCCACCCATTTCACCGATGGTTGGGCGCTGCTCTTTACTGGCGTATCCGCGCAGTGCAGAAAATGGTAACAGTCCTATCAGCAAACTAACACAGAGCAAGGCAGTAATAAACCGTTGCGATACAGATGTGGTTTTTTCCATTTTTTACCTCAATTGTATTTTAAAACATCGAGAGTGTCTTCTGATAAAACTATACTGCTAAAAGCGAAAAAACGCAACGCTTTTTCAGTGCTCCGTAGGAAGACGCCGACATCACGCATTGTGATGATTACAGGATTTGAAATCCCCCAACAAGTGCGCAGATGTATATACGTCTGCATTGCTTAAGAAAAAAACCAAATCTCAAGCAGTACAGGATGTACGGTAAGATTTGGCTTTTTAACATCAACTGGTTTTCTAATTTTCATTCATGATCCTTCTGGCTCGTCCTCGCGTGGTATCCTCAAAGGTTTCATCCTCGCTGAATCGCAGCCAATAGGGGTCTTCCATTAGGCAGGCGTTGGTGCGTTTGACGATTTCCCAAGCATTGTAATCAGGCAGGCCCATCATTTTCAGGATTTCCTTGCAGTCCATCCGATTTTTCGGAAAAATACGCTTCTTTGCCCAAACCACCACATCGACCAATGGAACTTCACGTTTGTCACCGATGA
>OMAM01000829.1_pt1 | contig 13547 bp, 6 predicted proteins | sample 1644621 | NCBI WGS metagenome assembly OMAM01 (sample SAMEA103958120, study PRJEB25191) | human gut metagenome | biome: human-associated habitat [ENVO:00009003]; feature: intestine environment [ENVO:2100002]; material: feces | place: Germany | collected 2013/2015 | reverse complement strand
GCACAGCGCACGGGATTCTTGATTAAATTTTTTAATCAAGAATCAGTATCAGAACAGCCCGGTGATGACGCCGTTTTCGTCCACGTCGATATTCTCCGCCGCCGGGACCCGGGGCAGGCCCGGCATGGTCATGATGTCCCCGGTATAGGCCACGATGAACCCCGCTCCGGCGCTGACCTTCAGACTGCGGACGGTGACGGTGAAGTCCCTGGGGGCCCCCGGCAGGGCCGGGTCGTCGGACAGGGAATACTGGGTCTTGGCCATGCACACCGGCAGGCCGCCGAAGCCCAGCTCCGTCAGCCGCTTCAGCTGCTTCTGGGCGGCGGGGGTCAGCACCGCCTGACTGCCGCCGTACACCCGGCCCACAATGGAGTTGAGCTTATAGATCAGGGAGGCGTTGTCGGGATAGGCGAAGGTGAACTCCTCCAGCCTTGGCTGATCGCACAGGCGCACCACCTCCCGGGCCAGGTCCCGGCCTCCCTGGCCGCCCTTGGCCCAGACCTCCGACAGCACGGCGTTGACTCCCAGCTCCCGGCACCGCTCCTGCACCAGCCGAAGCTCCTCCGCCGTGTCCGTGGGGAAGGCGTTGACGGCCACCACGCAGGGCAGGTGGAAGGTATTGCGGATGGTGCCCACATGGTGCAGCAGGTTGGGCAGACCCTTTTCCAGGGCGGACAGGTTCTCCCGGTTCAGCTCCGCCTTGGGCACGCCGCCATGGTATTTCAGCGCCCGCACCGTGGCCACGATCACCACGGCGGAGGGCCGCAGACCGGACAGGCGGCACTTGATGTCGAAAAACTTCTCCGCCCCCAGGTCGGCGGCAAAGCCCGCCTCGGTAACGGCATAGTCCCCCAATTTCAGGGCCATCCGGGTGGCGGTGACGCTGTTGCACCCGTGGGCGATGTTGGCAAAGGGCCCGCCGTGGATCAGGGCAGGGGAGTGCTCCAGCGTCTGCACCAGGTTGGGCTTCAGCGCATCCTTCAGCAGGGCCGTCATGGCCCCCTCCGCCTTGAGATCGTGGGCCGTCACCGGCCGCCCGTCATAGGTATAGGCCACGATCATCCGGCCCAGCCGGGCCTTCAGGTCCGGAATATCGCTGGCCAGGCACAGCACGGCCATGACCTCGCTGGCCACGGTGATGTCGAACCCGTCCTCCCGGGGCACCCCCTGCATCCGGCCTCCCAGGCCGTCGATGACGTGGCGGAGCTGGCGGTCGTTCATGTCCACGCAGCGCTTCCACACGATCTGCTTGCAGTCGATGCCCAGGGCGTTGCCCTGCTGGATGTGGTTGTCCAGCAGAGCGGCCAGCAGGTTGTTGGCCGCCCCGATGGCGTGGAAATCCCCGGTGAAGTGGAGGTTGATGTCCTCCATGGGGATCACCTGGGCATAGCCGCCGCCGGCGGCGCCGCCCTTCACGCCGAACACCGGCCCCAGGGACGGCTCCCGCAGGGCGGCCACGGCGTTTTTGCCGATTTTCCGCAGGCCGTCGGTAAGGCCCACGGTGGTGGTGGTTTTCCCCTCCCCGGCGGGGGTGGGGGTGATGGCGGTGACCAGGATCAGCTTGCCGTCGGGCCGGTCCGCCCGGTCCCGCAGCAGGCGGTAGTCGATCTTGGCCTTATACCGGCCGTACTGCTCCAGATACTGGGGGTCGATGCCGCAGGCGGCGGCAATGTCGCCGATGGGCAGGGGCGCGGCCTGCTGGGCGATCTGAATGTCTGTCATGTGGCTTCTCCTTCCGTTTTCCCTTATTTCCCTATCCCGGCCCCGAAGGGCCTGTGGGATCTATTATACGGGATAGGCGGCGGGTTGTCACCAGGAAATTGTCCCGCGGCGAAAAATCCCGCCGGGAATCCGAAAAAATCGGGCTCCCGGCGGGGTTTTATGTTGACAAAGGGGCCGCGCCTGTGGTACAATAAGACGCTATATCGAGAAAATGGGGCCTGATGCCCCATTTCAATCTGCTGTTATGATACCAGCTTTCCTCCGAAATTACAAGTGGGTCCGGGCGAAAACAAACAACTCGCCCCCGCGTGTCAAATCGGCGGAGAGCCGTTCCCTGAGGAAAAGCACGGAGAAAATGCGAAAAGAAAGGCGTGAGTATTGAAGATGGCCAAGGACAAGTATTATGGCAAGACCCTGCGCAAGAACTTTGCCAGACACGAAGAGGTCATGGCGATGCCCAACCTGCTGGAGATCCAGAAGAAATCCTATCAGTGGTTCCTGGACACCGGCCTGCGGGAGGTTTTTGCCGACGTGGCCTCCATCGGCGACTATGCCGGCAACCTGGAGCTGAGCTTCATCGACTACAGCATGGACGAAAAGCCCAAGTACGACGTGGAGGAGTGCAAGGCCCGGGACGCCACCTATGCCGCCCCCATGAAGGTCAGCGTGCGCCTGCACAATAAGGAGACGGGCGAAATCAAGGAGCAGGAGATCTTCATGGGCGATTTCCCCCTGATGACCCATGGCGGCACCTTCGTCATCAACGGCGCCGAGCGCGTGGTGGTCAGCCAGATCGTCCGCTCCCCCGGCATCTACTACGGCAAGGAGATCGACCTGAAAACGGACCTGCCTCTGCTGACGTCCACCGTGATCCCCTACCGCGGCGCCTGGCTGGAGTATGAGACCGACAGCAGCGAGGTGTTCTGGGTCCGCATCGACAAGAACCGCAAGCTGCCCATCACCTGCCTGATCCGGGCCCTGGGCCTGAAGACCGACGCCGATATCCTGGACCGCTTCGGCGACGACCCCCGCATCGTGGCCACCATGGAAAAGGACACCTGCAAGTCCTATGAGGAGGCCATGCTGGAGATCTACCGCAAGCAGCGCCCCGGCGAGCCCCCCACGCTGGACTCCGCCGAGAACCTGATGCAGGGCCTGTTCTTCGATCCCCGGCGGTATGACCTGAGCACCGTGGGCCGGTATAAGTTCAACAAGAAGCTGACCCTGTGGGCCCAGGCCAAGGGTCAGAAGCTGGCCGAGCCCGTGGCCGACCCCGCCACCGGCGAGCTTCTGCTGGAGGAGGGCCACGTCCTCTCCGGCGACGACTGCCGCACCCTGGACGCCATCGGCGTGGGTATGGTGAAGGTCCGGCTGGAAAACGGCGAGGTCATCCGCATTTTCACCAACCGCATGTGCGACATGAGCCGCTATGTGGACTTTGACCCCAAGACGGCGTGCGGCATCAAGGAGCGGGTGCGCTTTGACGTGCTGCAGGAGCTGCTGAGTCAGTATCAGGGCGAGGAGCTTATTGAGCAGTGCCGCCTGCAGGCCGACCGCCTGGTGCCCAAGCACATCATCGTGGACGACATCCTCACCTCCATCAACTATATGAACGTCCTGGCCCACGGCCTGGTGCAGAAGGACGATATCGACCATCTGGGCAACCGCCGCCTGCGCTGCGTGGGCGAGCTGCTGCAGAACCAGTTCCGCATCGGCTTTTCCCGCATGGAGCGGGTCATCCGGGAGCGGATGACCATCCAGGACCTGGACATCGTCACCCCCCAGAGCCTGATCAACATCCGGCCCGTCACCGCCGCCATCAAGGAGTTCTTCGGCTCCAGCCCCCTGAGCCAGTTCATGGACCAGACCAACCCCCTGGCCGAGCTGACCCACAAGCGGCGTCTGTCCGCCCTGGGCCCCGGCGGCCTCAGCCGCGAGCGCGCCAACATGGAGGTCCGCGACGTGCACTACAGCCACTATGGCCGTATGTGCCCCATCGAGACGCCTGAAGGCCCCAACATCGGCCTGATCTCCTATCTGGCCACCTATGCCCGGGTCAATGAATACGGCTTCATCGAGGCCCCCTTCCGCCGGGTGGACCGGCCCTCCGGCCGCGTCACCGACGAGATCACCTATATGACCGCCGACGTGGAGGATCAGTATGTGGTGTGTCAGGCGGCGGAGCCGGTGGACGAGAACGGCTGCCTCATCGGCCCCCGTATCACCTGCCGCCACCAGGACGAGACCATCCAGGTGGAGCCGGAATACGTGGACTACATGGACATCTCCCCCCGTATGATGGTGTCCATCGCCACGGCCATGATCCCCTTCCTGCCCAACGACGACGCCAACCGCGCCCTGATGGGCGCCAACATGCAGCGGCAGGCCGTGCCTCTGCTGCGGCCGGAGGCCCCCATCGTGGGCACCGGTATGGAGCACAAGATCTGCCTGGATTCCGAGGTGGTGGTGCTGGCCGAGGGCGACGGCGTGGTCACCAAGGTGGACGCCACCAACGTGTCCGTCAAGTATGACAGCGGCGAGACCAAGGACTATAAGCTCATCAAGTTCCTGCGCTCCAACCACGGCACCTGCATCAACCAGAAGCCCATCGTTTCCGTGGGCGAGCGGGTCCACGGCGGCGACGACCCCACGGTGCTGGCCGACGGCCCCGCCACCGATCAGGGCGAGATCGCCCTGGGCCGCAACATCCTGGTGGGATTCATGACCTGGGAGGGCTATAACTACGAGGACGCCGTGCTGCTCAACGAGCGGCTGGTGAAGGAGGATGTTTACACCTCCATCCATATCGAGGAATACGAAATCGACGCCCGGGATACCAAGCTGGGGCCCGAGGAGATCACCCGGGATATCCCCAACGTGGGCGAGGACGCCCTGAAGGACCTGGACGAGCGGGGTATCATCCGCGTGGGCGCCGAGGTCCACGCCGGGGACATCCTGGTGGGCAAGGTCACCCCCAAGGGCGAGACCGACCTCACTGCCGAGGAGCGCCTGCTGCGGGCCATCTTCGGCGAAAAGGCCCGGGAGGTCCGGGACACCTCCCTGAAGGTGCCCCACGGCGAAAGCGGCATCATCGTGGACGCCAAGGTGTTCACCCGGGAGGCCGGCGACGAGCTGGGGCCGGGCGTGAACCAGGTGGTCCGTGTGTATATCGCCCAGCGGCGCAAGATCCAGCCCGGCGACAAGATGGCCGGCCGCCACGGCAACAAGGGCGTGGTGTCCCGGGTCCTGCCCCAGGAGGATATGCCCTTCCTGCCCGACGGCACCCCCCTGGACATCGTGCTGAACCCCCTGGGCGTGCCCTCCCGTATGAACATCGGCCAGGTGCTGGAGGTCCATCTGGGCTACGCCGCCAAGACCCTGGGCTGGAAGGTGGCCACCCCCATTTTCGACGGCGCCACCGATAAGGACATCACCGAGGCCCTGACCCAGGCGGGTCTGGACCCCCAGGGCAAGAGCTGGCTGTACGACGGACGCACCGGCGAGCGGTTCGACAACAAGGTCACCGTGGGCTATGTGTACTTCCTGAAGCTACACCACCTGGTGGACGATAAGATCCACGCCCGTTCCACCGGCCCCTACTCCCTGGTGACCCAGCAGCCCCTGGGCGGCAAGGCCCAGTTCGGCGGCCAGCGCTTCGGCGAGATGGAAGTCTGGGCACTGGAAGCTTACGGTGCCGCTTACACCCTGCAGGAGATCCTGACTGTCAAGTCCGATGACGTGGAGGGCCGTGTCAAGACCTACGAAGCCATCGTCAAGGGCGAGCCCATCCCGCAGCCCGGCATCCCCGAGTCCTTCCGCGTTATGCTGAAGGAACTGCAGTCTCTGGGTATGGACGTGATCGTGCAGGATAAGGACGGCAACGAGATCGATATGCGCCAGAACTTCGACGACGAAGAGACCGGCTTTGATATGCGTGATGTTGCCGGCACCGAGACTGTGGTGCAGGAGAGCGAACTGACTGATTACAACATCAAGGACGCCGATGCAGGTTTCGATGATCCCTCTGTGCTGGAGGATGACAACTCTGTCTCTGCAGAGTCCGCTTCCTCCGATGAAGTGGATTTTGACGAATAAACCCCTTATAGGCTGTTTTCCCGCTGCGGTGCGCGTGCTGCCGCCGCAGACAGGGGAGAGCAGCGGGTTTTATAGGTCGCCTGTCATCATCGAAACAACTAGAGATTAAGAAAGGGTTCGTTTCATGGAAAACAACGTTTTCGATTCCATTAAAATCGGCCTTGCCTCCCCGGAGCAGATCCGCGCATGGAGCTACGGCGAGGTCAAAAAGCCCGAAACCATCAACTACCGCACCCTGAAGCCGGAGCGTGACGGCTTGTACTGCGAGCGCATTTTTGGACCTACCAAGGACTGGGAGTGCCACTGCGGCAAGTATAAGCGCATCCGTTACAAGGGCAAGGTGTGTGATCGCTGCGGCGTCGAGGTCACCAAGGCCAAGGTTCGCCGTGAGCGTATGGGTCACATTGAGCTGGCCGCTCCTGTGAGCCACATCTGGTACTTCAAGGGCATCCCCAGCCGCATCGGCCTGATGCTGGACATCAGCCCCCGTCTGCTGGAAAAGGTGCTGTACTTTGCAAGCTATATCGTCACCGATCCCGGTCTGACCCCGCTGGACAAGAAGCAGCTGCTGACCGAGAAGGAATACCGCGAAATGTGCGATCGCTACGGCGACGAGTTCGAGGCTGCCATGGGCGCTGAGGCTGTCCAGACTCTGCTGAAGGAGATCGATCTGGATCAGTTGAGCGCTGAGCTGACCGCCGAGGTGGAGAAGTCCTCCGGCCAGAAGCGCGTGCGCATCCTCAAGCGTCTGGAAGTTGTCGAGGCTTTCCGCATCTCCGGCAACCGCCCCGAGTGGATGGTCATGGACGTGCTGCCCGTGCTGCCGCCTGACCTGCGCCCCATGGTCCAGCTGGACGGCGGCCGTTTCGCCACCTCCGACCTGAACGACCTGTACCGCCGCGTCATCAACCGCAACAACCGTCTGCGCCGCCTGCTGGAGCTGGGCGCTCCCGACATCATCGTGCGCAACGAGAAGCGTATGCTGCAGGAGGCTGTGGACAGCCTGATCGACAACGGCCGCCGCGGCCGTCCGGTCACCGGCCCCAACAACCGCGCACTGAAGAGCCTTTCCGATCTGCTGAAGGGCAAGCAGGGCCGCTTCCGTCAGAACCTGCTGGGCAAGCGTGTTGACTACTCCGGTCGTTCCGTTATCGTTGTCGGCCCTGAGCTGAAGATGGATCAGTGCGGTCTGCCTAAGGAAATGGCTCTGGAGCTGTTCAAGCCCTTTGTCATGAAGGATCTGGTAGAGAAGGGCATTGCCAACAACATCAAGTCCGCCCGCAAGATGGTCGAGCGCGCAAAGCCCGAAGTCTGGGACAGCCTTGAGACCGTTATCAAGGGTCATCCCGTGCTGCTGAACCGTGCACCTACCCTGCACCGTCTGGGCATTCAGGCCTTCAACCCCGTGCTGGTGGAAGGCCGCGCCGTCAAGCTGCACCCGCTGGCTTGTACCGCATTCAACGCCGACTTCGACGGCGACCAGATGGCAGTCCATCTGCCCCTGAGCGAGGATGCCTGCCGTGAAGCTAAGATGCTGATGCTGGCTTCCGGCAACCTGCTCAAGCCCTCTGACGGCGCACCTGTTACTGTGCCTACGCAGGATATGATCCTGGGCAGCTACTACCTGACCACCGTCCGCGAGAACGACGAGGGCGCAGGCAAGGTATTCCGTGATGAGAACGAGGTTCTGATGGCTTACGCCGAGCACGTCATCACCCTGCACGCACCCATCAAGGTGCGCCGCACCATGACCATTGACGGCGTGGAGCGCACCGGTCTGGTGGATGCCACCGCTGGCCGCATCATCTTCAACAATCCCATTCCCCAGAATCTGGGCTATGTGGATCGTACCGATCCCGAGCACTGGCTGGAGTACGAGGTCAGCTTCCGCGTGACCAAAAAGACCCTGCCCGACATCATTTCCCGCTGCATGACCCGCAACGGCACCCGCAAGTGTGCAAAGATGCTGGATGCCATCAAGGCACAGGGCTACAAGTACTCCACCCTGTCCGCTATCTCCGTGGCTGTGTGCGACGCTGTGATCCCGCCCCAGAAGCAGGAACTGATCGCCGAGGCCGATAAGGAGATCGCCAAGGTCGGCAAGCTGTTCAACCGTGGTCTGATCTCGGATAACGAGCGCTACAACAAGACCATTGATATCTGGCAGAAGACCACCGATAAGGTCTCCAAGGCTCTGGCAGACAACCTGCCCAAGGACAACGAGATCTATATGATGGCGGACTCCGGTGCCCGTGGTTCTATGAACCAGATCAAGCAGCTGGCCGGTATGCGCGGCCTGCTGGCAAACACCGCCGGTCACACCATCGAGATGCCCATTCGTGCTAACTACCGCGAAGGCCTGAACATTCTGGAATATTTCGTTTCTGCCCGTGGTGCTCGTAAGGGTCTGGCCGATACCGCTCTGCGTACCGCCGACTCCGGTTACCTGACCCGCCGCATGGTCGATGTTTCTCAGGACGTCATCGTCCGCGAGATCGACTGCGGCACCACCGATGGCCTGTGGGTCTCTGAGATCCACGAGGGCAAGGAGAAGATCGAGAGCTTCCGCGAGCGTCTGATCGGCCGTTTTGCCGTGGGCGATGTGGTCAACCCCATCACCGGCAAGGTCATCGTGCCCGAGGGCAAGATGATCGACCTGTACGACGCCAATGACATCGAGGCAGCCGGCATCACCAAGCTGAAGATCCGCAGCCTGCTGACCTGCCGCGCCAAGATCGGCGTCTGCGCACACTGCTACGGCAGCGATATGGCAAACGGTGAGCCGGTCCGTCTGGGCGAGTCTGTCGGTGTTATCGCCGCAGAGTCCATCGGTGAGCCCGGTACCCAGCTGACCATGCGTACCTTCCATACCGGCGGTATCGCATCTGCTGAAGATATCACACAGGGTCTTCCCCGTGTTGAAGAGCTGTTCGAGAGCCGCCGTCCCAAGAGCATGGCCATCATGAGCGAGATCTCCGGTGTCGTTTCTCAGGACGATACCAAGAAGAATGTCGTCATCAAGGTCACCGGCAAGGACGAGAACGGTGCAGAGGAAGTTAAGAGCTACTCCATCCCGTTCACCCAGCATTCCCGCGTGATGCCCGGCGACCGTGTGGAGAAGGGCGACATCATCACCCGCGAGGGCGTGCTGTACCCGCAGGATATTCTGGCCATCAAGGGTCTGGAGGACGTGCAGAACTATCTGATCAACGAGGTCCAGAAGGTCTACCGTCTGCAGGGTGTTGAGATCAACGATAAGCATATCGAGGTCATCGTCCGTCAGATGTGCCGCAAGGTGCGTGTGACCGACTCCGGCTCCTCTAATCTGATCGGCGGTGCTCTGGCAAGCCGTCTGGAAGTGGAGAATATCAATGCAGATCTGCAGAAGCGCATTGATGAAGGCGAAGAGGGTCTGAAGCTGGTGGAGTACCAGCAGGTGCTGCTGGGCATCACCAAGGCTGCTCTGGCCAATGACTCCTTCCTGTCCGCTGCATCCTTCCAGGAGACCACCCGCGTGCTGACCGAGGCTGCCATCAAGGGCAAGGTCGACCCGCTGTCCGGTCTGAAGGAGAACGTCATCATCGGTAAGCTGATCCCCGCCGGTACCGGTCTGCCGGAGGTGCGTGAGGATCTGAAGAACCGTGAGGCTGAGCGCGATGCCGAGGTCGCAGCCGAGCTGGCTGCTTCCGCACAGTAAGCGCAGCATCCGTCAGGATCTGATCAGTTAAACAAAACCGCTCCGTAGGCGAAAGCCTGCGGGGCGGTTTTTGCGTGCCGGAAGCAGCGCAGCAGGGGAGAGAAAAGGCACTTTTTCTGCCGAAAATTGCCCAAAAGAAAAAATCTGGAATAAATACAAAAAAATTTGCAAAAACTGTTGACATCCGGCTGCAAAGCGGGTATTATATAACTGTTGCGCGTCCCTCATGGGGATAGTGCGGCTAAAAAGTCGGAAAATCTTCCGATGTTCATCATTAAGAAAGGAGAAACAAAATGCCTACTTTTAACCAGCTTGTACGCAAAGGCCGTGAGGTCCTGACTACCAAGAGCACCGCTCCCGCTCTGCAGAAGACTTATAACTCTCAGAAGAAGCAGTACTCTGATCTGAGCAGCCCCCAGAAGCGTGGTGTCTGCACTGCAGTTCGTACCATGACCCCCAAGAAGCCTAACTCTGCTCTGCGTAAGGTTGCTCGTGTCCGTCTCACGAATGGTATCGAGGTCACCTCTTACATTCCCGGTATCGGCCATAACCTGCAGGAGCACTCCGTCGTGCTGATCCGTGGCGGCCGTGTTAAGGACCTGCCCGGTGTGCGTTACCACATCATCCGTGGTACCCTGGATACTCAGGGTGTGGCAGGCCGTAATCAGGCCCGCTCCAAGTACGGCGCAAAGCGTCCTAAGGCCGGTGCTGCAAAGAAGTAATTGAGGACAACCGCCATAAACGGCTTTCCTTTATATAAATAACAAGTCCGCTAAAAGCGGAGGGTAACGGTTTATGTAAGGTCAGCTCTTTGTGACACAACGGGAGTTTTATTACTTTCGAGTACCGATGATATCATTCTGTGAAGGAGGGAAGAAAGATGCCTAGAAGAGGTAACATTGCTAAGCGCGATGTCTTAGCTGATCCTATTTACAATTCCAAGATGGTCACCCGCCTGGTCAACAGCGTCATGCTGGATGGCAAGAAGGGCGTCGCTCAGAAGATCGTTTACGAAGCTTTCTCCATGATTCAGGAAAAGACTGGCAACGATCCTCTGGAGACTTTCGAAAAGGCGATGGAGAACATCATGCCCAGTCTCGAGTGCAAGACCCGCCGTGTTGGTGGCGCTAACTACCAGGTTCCCCTGGAGGTCAGCCCCGCTCGCCGCGAGACTTTGGGTCTGCGCTGGCTGACTGCCTACAGCCGCACCCGTGGTGAGAAGACCATGGCACAGCGTCTGGCTGCTGAGATCATGGATGCTGCCAACAACACTGGTAACGCCGTGAAGAAGCGTGAGGACACTCACAAGATGGCAGAAGCTAACAAGGCTTTCGCACATTTCCGTTATTGATCTGTTCTGTAGGAGGTTAATTTCATGGCTACACCCAGAGAAGTTTCTCTTCAGATGACGAGAAATATCGGCATTATGGCCCATATCGATGCTGGTAAGACTACGACTACCGAGCGTATTCTGTACTACACCGGCATCAACCACAAGATCGGCGAAGTCCATGATGGCGGCGCTACCATGGACTGGATGGTTCAGGAGCAGGAGCGTGGTATCACCATCACTTCCGCTGCTACCACCTGCTACTGGAGCCACTCTGAGACCCAGAAGGATCCGGTCGCATTCAAGAAGAACCGTCACCGCATCAATATCATCGACACCCCGGGCCACGTGGACTTCACTGTTGAGGTTCAGCGTTCCCTGCGCGTGCTGGACGGTTCTGTGACCGTTCTGGCTGCTAAGGGCGGTGTCGAGCCCCAGTCTGAGACCGTTTGGCGTCAGGCTGACGAGTACAAGGTTCCCCGTATGGTCTACGTCAACAAGATGGATACCATGGGTGCCGACTTCTTCCGCTGCATCAAGATGCTGCATGATCGTCTGCACGCTAACGGCGTAGCGATCCAGCTGCCTATCGGTCAGGAGGATACCTTCCGTGGTATCGTTGACCTGGTCGATATGAACGCTGAGGTCTACTACGACGATATGGGCAACGATATGCGCACCGAGCCCATCCCCGAGGATATGGTCGAGCAGGCTGAAGAGTACCGTAACATTTTGGTCGAGGCTGTTGCCGAGAACGACGAAGAGCTGATGGAGAAGTACCTCGAGGGTGAGGAGATCACCCGTGAGGAACTGAAGGCTGCTATCCGCAAGGAGACCATTGCAAATACTCTGGTTCCCGTTGTCTGTGGTTCTTCCTACAAGAACCGCGGCGTGCAGAAGCTGCTGGACGCTATCGTTGACTATATGCCCGCACCTACCGATGTCGAGGACATCAAGGGTGTGAATCCTGAGACCGAAGAGCAGGAGACCCGTCCTTCTTCTGACGATGCTCCGTTTGCTGCTCTGGCTTTCAAGATCGCTACCGACCCGTTCGTTGGTAAGCTGGCATACTTCCGTGTGTACTCCGGTAAGGTTGAAGCAGGTACTACTGTCTACAACTCCGTGAAGGACAACAAGGAGCGTATGGGCCGCATCCTGCAGATGCACTCCAACCACCGCAAGGATATCGACTGCTGCTACGCAGGTGATATCGCTGCTGTTGTCGGTCTGAAGAACACCACCACTGGTGATACTCTGTGTGATGAGAATCATCCCATCATTCTGGAGTCCATGAAGTTCCCCGAGCCCGTTATCCGCGTTGCTATCGAGCCTAAGACCAAGGCCGGCAACGAGAAGATGGGCATCGCGCTGGCAAAGCTGGCCGAAGAGGATCCGACCTTCAAGACCTACACCGATGAAGAGACCGGCCAGACCATCATTGCTGGTATGGGCGAGCTGCATCTGGAGATCATCGTTGACCGTCTGCTTCGTGAGTTCCATGTAGAAGCTAACGTAGGTGCTCCTCAGGTTGCTTATAAGGAAGCGTTTACCAAGGCTGTCGAAGTGGATTCCAAGTATGCTAAGCAGTCCGGTGGTCGTGGACAGTATGGACATTGTAAAGTTAAGTTTGAGCCCCTGGAGGCTAACTGTGAGAAGTTTGAATTTGATCCTAAGGCAAACATTCTGATCAACGATCCTCCTACCCTGTTATTCGAATCTACCGTTGTCGGTGGTGCTATTCCTAAGGAATACATTCCTCCCATCGGTGAAGGTATTCAGGAAGCAGCAAGAGCTGGTATCCTGGGTGGATTCCCTGTACTGGGTGTTCATGCGAACGTATATGATGGATCCTATCATGAGGTCGACTCCTCCGAGATGGCATTCCACATTGCAGGTTCCATGGCATTCAAGGAAGCAATGCAGAAGGCAGCTCCTGTACTGCTCGAGCCGATCATGAAGGTTGAGGTTACCATGCCTGAGGAATACATGGGCGATGTAATCGGTGACTTGAACTCCCGTCGTGGTCGTGTAGAAGGTATGGAAGACATCGGCGGTGGTAAGATGGTTAAAGCATACGTACCCCTTGCTGAGATGTTCGGTTATTCCACAGACCTGCGTTCCAAGACTCAGGGTCGTGGTAACTACTCCATGTTCTTCGAAAAGTATGAGCCCGTTCCTAAGAACGTTCAGGACAAGGTTCTTGCTGCAAAAGCAAAATAAGTATTAAATCAATAAAATGACTTGAAAAACCTCTGATTATTTAATATAATCAGAGGTAGCGAGTTAAAAAAATAAAACTACGAAACTGTTTAATTATTTTAAGGAGGACTTAAATAATGGCTAAAGCTAAATTTGACAGAACAAAGCCCCATTGTAACATTGGTACCATCGGTCACGTTGACCATGGTAAAACTACTCTGACCGCAGCAATCTCCAAGGTTCTTTCCGAGAGAGTACCTGGTAACGAGAAGGTTGACTTCGATAACATCGATAAGGCTCCCGAAGAGAGAGAGCGTGGTATTACCATTTCTACCGCTCACATCGAGTACCAGACCGAGAAGAGACACTATGCACACGTTGACTGCCCGGGCCATGCTGACTACGTTAAGAACATGATCACCGGTGCTGCTCAGATGGACGGCGCTATCCTGGTCGTTGCTGCTACCGATGGTCCCATGCCCCAGACCCGTGAGCACATCCTGC
>OMAM01000824.1_pt1 | contig 13600 bp, 10 predicted proteins | sample 1644621 | NCBI WGS metagenome assembly OMAM01 (sample SAMEA103958120, study PRJEB25191) | human gut metagenome | biome: human-associated habitat [ENVO:00009003]; feature: intestine environment [ENVO:2100002]; material: feces | place: Germany | collected 2013/2015 | reverse complement strand
GATATACCCTTGAGTGCCTGAACAACTTCATCGCCCGTGTGATAATCCTTCACGATGTTCTTTAACTGAAGCATTCTGTCCTCCTTACGAAATTTATAGAGCAGACGCATGAAAGGCGCTTTGCGCGGCGTCTGCGTGCTTCGCAAGGCATCCTCCCGCTCCGCGGGATCCCTCCTTACGAAATTTATTGAGCAGACGCATGAAAGGCGCTTCGCGCGGCGTCTGCGTGGAATACATATTTTACGTTATGTTCTATATACATTACATTTTTCTACATTTGTTAATATTACTGGCAAATCATAGCATTTATTTTTTTCTATTTCAATTAAGACTGGCTATTCTTTATAAATGTTTTATCTTCTAGCGATAAGTTTAAACTAACTATATGCTGAACTTTTGGTTAAAAATTCTTTTATTTTATAATTATATGGGTTATAATCAGCATAAGTGGATACGTAAGTATCCAAATATAATTTTACGGAGGATTTTACAAATGTTAGTTTCAGCAACAGAAATGTTAAAGAAAGCTAAGGCTGGTCACTACGCAGTAGGTCAGTTCAACATCAACAACCTTGAGTGGACAAAGGCTGTTCTCCTCACAGCTCAGGAGCTTCAGTCACCTGTTATCCTTGGTGTTTCAGAGGGCGCTGGAAAGTATATGACAGGATTTGAGACAGTTGCAGCAATGGTTAAGGCTATGCATGATTCACTTGGAATCACAGTTCCTGTAGCTCTTCACCTTGATCACGGAACATACGAAGGATGCTACAAGTGTGTTAAGGCTGGTTTCACTTCTATCATGTTCGATGGTTCACACTATCCATTCGAGGAGAACCTTGCTAAGTCAACAGAGCTCGTTAACGTAGCTCATCAGCTTGGTCTCTCAATCGAGTGTGAGGTTGGTTCCATAGGTGGTGAGGAAGACGGAGTTATTGGTATGGGCGAGTGCGCTGATCCAGATGAGTGTAAGACTATCGCTGATCTCGGCGTTGATATGCTTGCTGCTGGTATCGGTAACATCCATGGTAAGTACCCAGCTAACTGGAAGGGACTTAGCTTCGAGACACTTGATGCTATCCAGCAGAAGACAGGTGTTATGCCATTAGTTCTTCACGGTGGTACAGGTATCCCAGCTGACATGATCAAGAAGGCTATTTCACTTGGCGTTTCAAAGATCAACGTTAACACAGAGTGCCAGTTATCATTTGCAGATGCTACAAGAAAGTACATCGAGGCTGGTAAGGATCTCGAGGGCAAGGGATTTGATCCTAGAAAGCTTCTCGCTCCTGGTTTCGAGGCTATCAAGGCTACTGTTAAGGAGAAGATGGAACTCTTCGGATCAGTTGGTAAGGCTAACGACTAATCAGCTATCTTTGACAGACTAATTAACAAATGTAACGATAAACTATCCGGTACCTATCGGACAAGTATCGCTCACGTAAACTTAAAGAACCCCATCACAGCATATACAAGTCGTGGTGGGGTTCTTATTTGTTGTTTTGGCTCTGATTTTGTCTGATAAATATTTGTCATCTTTACGTCAAGTGCTTTTTATACCAAATCAGCCTGTTTTGGTTGAATAAGGATAAAATTATCCAATTTCTCCATTTAATCGAACTGAAAGTTACAAAATATCAGGGTATTATCCTAGAATGCAGTTTTGATTTGAATTTAGGATAATTTTGTAACAAATTCGTTCAAATTCCAGTACAAATAGAAAAACATATTGTTATAAAGCGCTATTGTAAATAGTATCAAATGAGTTATGAAAAATAGTCCCTAATAAAAAGGACTCAAATGTGTTCAGGGGTGGTACAAATAATGAACATGGAAAAAGAACAAGCAAAAATGGCAAACAAATAAATAAAACAAACCAAAGCAAATAAATAGGGCAATAATTAAGACAAGCATATAAGGCAAGCATATAAGACATATAAAAAATCCCAAACAAATTGTACAGAGACAAAAGTACAAACAAAAACAAAAAACAAAAAATAAAACAAAATAAGGACAAATCGTTGTTTTAAATGGGATTAATCCATAAACACGTTTTGTCCTTAAAAAATTCTTATATTTCATTTATGGCAAAGCCTGATATCTTCAATTCTTTTCTTCTGTTATACTGCAGATTCCGCAGTTTCTTTCTCTGACTTTGCCTTTTTCCTGCTGACTGCCCACCATACAGGCACTGATACCAGAAGAAGAATTGCTGTTACCACGCTGAACCATGCACCAAAACCGAGACCGGCATTTACTGTTTTGTCCAGCCTGCCAAGATCTATCAGCGAGAGCACAAACTCGAATATGAGTGCGCCTCCAATGATAACTGATATCACAAGATCAATTATATATGCTACAGTTTTGTTCATGAACGCACTTATTATATCTGCAACAAGCAATACTGCCACTACAATTACAGATATTACATCTATGCCAAATACTCCACTTATCGTTCTGACATCAGAATCCATATGTGCATACGGCAAAAATACTGTGATCAAAGCCATGATCATTCCAACAATATTCAACAGATTTGGTATATGTGTTGAACCCTTCTTGACATCTACAGGAACATTCTGTCTGTACTCATACCCAACGTATCCCATTGGACTGTCATACGGTGTAGACTGCTGACCCGGTTGACCGTATGGTGGATGCTGGTATGACTGCTGCCCTGCCGGACCATAGTTCTGCTGCTGTCCCGGTGCGCTGTACTGCGGCTGCTGCCCTGACTGGCCATAATTTTGCGGCTGACACGGCTGATCATATCCCGAACGTGCCTGTTCATTATTCAGCGTATCTTTCTGTTCCAGATTACCCTCTAATGACAATCTATCATCCTTGTGGATACCATCTACATTATTCTGTTCATCCATGTTGTCATCTACCTCCGATGTAATTATTCGACACATCCCTTACATGCCGAGATACCTCTTCAGATACTGTCCTGTATACGACTGAGGTATCTTTGCTACCTCCTCCGGAGTTCCTCTGGCAATGACTGTTCCACCGCCAGCACCTCCTTCAGGTCCCATGTCAATAATATAATCTGCGGTCTTGATGACGTCAAGGTTATGTTCGATAACAACAACCGTATTTCCGCCCTCGCTGAGCCTCCTGAGTATATCCACAAGCCTGTGAACATCAGCAAAATGAAGTCCCGTGGTAGGCTCATCAAGTACATATATTGTCTTTCCTGTTCCACGCCTTGACAACTCGGTTGCAAGCTTGATTCTCTGTGCCTCTCCGCCTGACAGAGTGGTGGATGGCTGTCCAAGCCTGATATATCCTAGTCCCACATCTCGCAACGTTTCTATCTTCCTGAGTATTCTCGGAACATTTGCAAAGAACTCACATGCCTCATCAACAGTCATATCGAGAACTTCATTGATACTCTTACCCTTGTATTTGACCTCCAGGGTCTCCCTGTTGTATCTCTTTCCTCCGCACACTTCACATGGCACATATATATCTGGCAGGAAGTGCATCTCTATCTTGATTATTCCATCTCCACGACACGCCTCACATCGTCCACCAGATACATTGAAGCTGAATCTTCCCTTGCCGTAACCTCTTGCCTTGGCATCCTTGGTTCCGGCAAACAGATCCCTTATCAGATCAAATGTACCTGTATAAGTAGCCGGATTGGACCTCGGCGTTCTACCTATAGGTGACTGGTCTATATTGATAATCTTATCCAAAGCATCATAGCCAATGATATGGTCGTGCTTTCCTGCTTTAATCCTGCTCTTGTTGAGTCTTCTCGCCAGCTTCTTGTACAAGATCTCATTTACCAGAGAACTCTTTCCTGAACCAGACACACCCGTCACACATGTCATGATTCCAAGTGGTATATCCACATCTATATGCTTGAGATTGTTCTCATAAGCATTCTTGACAGTGAGCCATCCAGTTGGCTTTCTCCTCACATCCGGAACCTCTATCTTCTTCCTGCCACTTAAGTAGTCACCGGTGATAGAATTCTCGCACTTCATGATATCCTCCGCGGTTCCCTCTGCAACCACATATCCACCATTTGCACCGGCTCCCGGTCCTATATCTATGATGTGATCTGCAGCCCTCATAGTGTCCTCGTCATGCTCGACAACGATCAGAGTATTTCCAAGGTCTCTCAGATTCTTGAGAGCAGCTATGAGCTTGTCATTATCCCTCTGATGAAGTCCGATACTCGGCTCGTCAAGAATATACGCAACACCGACCAAGCCTGAACCTATCTGCGTTGCAAGTCTAATTCTCTGCGCCTCACCTCCTGAGAGCGTGCTTGTACCCCTGCTCAGGCACAGATAGTCAAGACCCACGTCTATAAGAAAATGCAATCTTGACCTGATCTCCTTGAGTATAGCTGCGCCTATCATCTTCTGTCTGTCCGTGAGCTCCAGCTCTTTCATGAATTTTGCAAGTTCTGTGATAGGAAGCTCTGTAAGTTCAGCAATATTCTTATTTCCAACTGTAACAGCAAGGGCTGTGGGCTTAAGTCTCTTGCCACCGCAAACCTCACACGGAGTTATAGTCATGAATGTCTCATACTCAGCCTTAGTAGACTCAGCAGATGTCTCCCTGTATCTTCTTGCGACACTCTTCAGAAGTCCTTCAAATGTTATGTCATACACGCCTTCACCGCGCTGTCCCTTATAGTACACCTTAACTGGGCGAGAGTTCTTTCCATATAATAAGAGATCTTTTATATCCTGTGGGTAATCCTGAAATGGTGTATCCAGAGAGAACCCATATTCCTTACCGAGTGCCTTGAGTATTGCATTTGAATAGCTCTTGCCATCATTGCATGACTGCCATCCAAGTACCACAATGGCTCCATCATTTATAGACAGACTCTGATCCGGTATCATAAGATCCGGATCAAATTCCATCTTGAAGCCAAGACCTGCACATGTCGGGCATGCGCCAAATGGATTGTTGAAAGAAAAGCTTCTCGGCTCTATCTCATCTATGCTGATTCCGCAATCCGGACATGAAAAGCTGTCTGAAAAATTGATGACAGCATTCTCCTTCTGAACACCGTTCTCATCCCTTTCGCCAATCACCTCTATCTTCATAAGACCCTCTGCGAGCTGAAGGGCTGTCTCTATGGAATCCGTGAGTCGACGCTCCACATCCTGTCTGACAACCAGACGATCTACAACTATATCTATGCTGTGTTTCTTATTCTTATCAAGTTTTATCTCCTCTGACAGCTCATACATACTTCCATCGACAACCACTCTGACAAATCCGCTCTTCTTTGCCTTCTCAAGAAGCTTTACATGCTCTCCCTTTCGGCCTCTGACCACAGGCGCAAGCACCATGAACTTTGTCCTCTCTGGAAGCTTCATGATCTCATCCACCATCTGGTCAACCGTCTGTCTGCTTATGACCTTGCCGCAGTTCGGACAGTGTGGTATTCCCACTCTTGCATATAGAAGTCTAAAATAGTCGTATATCTCTGTGACAGTACCAACTGTAGATCGAGGATTTCTGTTTGTTGACTTCTGATCTATGGAGATTGCAGGGGAAAGTCCCTCTATCTTGTCCACGTCCGGCTTCTCAGCCTGTCCAAGGAACTGTCTCGCATAGGAGGACAGAGACTCCATGTATCGTCTCTGTCCCTCCGCATATATCGTGTCAAATGCCAGTGAAGACTTACCTGATCCCGAAAGTCCTGTCACGACGACAAATTTGTCCCTTGGAATCTTGACATTGATATTCTTTAGATTATTTTCACGTGCGCCCTCAATAGTAATATACTTCCTATCAATATTCCTGCTGGCGTTGAAATAATCATCCTTCATGCTCGCATCCGTTATATCCTCCAGATGCTCACTGCGTTCATAATTCTTATTGTCTTCCATCTTGATCTAACCTTTTCTCTTTATTATTTATATTTCAGTCCTTATCATAATCTCTGAGTGCCGCCTTGTACACCTTGAGCTGATCTCTGATCTCCGCCGCCACCTCAAAGTTGAGGTCTGCTGCCGCCATATTCATCTTCTTGGTCAGCTTGGCAATAACCTTCTGAAGCTCCTTCTTCGTCATGGACTCAGCGTCCTTATCCTCATCTGGAAGCTCCTCCTTCTTCACCTCTATGGTTATGAGATCCCTTATGCTCTTCTCTATAGTCTTAGGGGTTATTCCATGTTCCTCATTATACTTCTGCTGTATCTCACGACGTCTGCTCGTCTCATCTAGGGCATACTTCATAGAACCCGTAATAGTGTCCGCATACATGATGACATGTCCATCTACATTTCGGGCTGCTCTTCCTATGGTCTGGATGAGCGATGTCTCCGATCTCAGGAAACCTTCCTTGTCAGCATCCAGTATTGCCACCAAAGTGATCTCCGGTATATCAAGTCCCTCTCTCAGAAGGTTGATTCCAACAAGCACGTCGAACACACCAAGACGGAGATCTCTCACTATCTCAACTCTCTCCATAGTATCTATATCCGAGTGCAGATATTTTACCTTTATATCATTATCCCTCATATAGCTGGTGAGGTCCTCAGCCATACGTTTTGTAAGAGTAGTTACAAGCACCTTGTGTCCCTGCTCAGTCTCCTTGCGGACCTCTTTGAGCAGATCGTCTATCTGTCCCTCAACCGGTCTGACCTCAACCGGCGGATCAAGAAGTCCCGTAGGTCTGATGATCTGTTCAGCCATGAGCATCTGGTGTTCTTCCTCGTATTTGCCTGGTGTGGCAGATACGAACATGACCTGATCCAGCTTCTGCTCAAATTCTGAGAAATTGAGAGGTCTGTTGTCAAGTGCCGACGGAAGCCTGAAGCCATAGTCCACCAGATTCATCTTACGTGAACGGTCTCCCGAATACATAGCACCAACCTGCGGCACTGTCATATGCGACTCATCTATAATAAGAAGGAAGTCATCACCAAAGAAATCCAGCAATGTGCTCGGTGTCTCCCCAGCTGATCTGCCAGCCAGAGGTCCTGAATAATTCTCTATTCCAGAACAAAATCCAGTCTCCCGCATCATCTCCATGTCAAAGTTAGTTCTCTCCTCGATACGCTGGGCCTCAATGAGTTTATCCTTTGACTTGAAATACGCAACTCTGTCCTTGAGTTCTGCCTCTATCCTCTTCAGTGCCTTCTCCATCTTCTCCTGTCCAACCACATAGTGGGACGCCGGGAACAGACAAGTGTATGTCAGATCCCTCTTTCCCTCTCCGGTGAGCGGGTCAAATTCCGTGATCCTATCTATCTCATCTCCGAAGAATTCTATCCTTATTCCATCATCAAATGTAGACACAGGAATGATCTCCAGCACATCCCCACGCACCCTAAATGTACCTCTCTGCAGATCCATATCATTCCTGTCATACTGTATATCTGTCAGCTCATCGATGACCTGATCCCTGTCCTTTATCATGCCCACTCTGAATGAGAGCATCTGATTCCTATACTCGTCCGGATCACCGATACCATATATACACGATACAGACGCAACCACGATGACGTCCTTCCTGTCTATAAGCGCCGCTGTTGCACTATGCCTCATACGGTCAATATCATCATTTATAGATGAATCCTTTGCAATATAAGTATCCGTAGACGCAACATATGCCTCCGGCTGGTAATAATCATAGTATGAAACAAAATACTCCACTGCATTATTCGGAAAAAATTCCTTCATCTCTCCATAAAGCTGCGCCGCCAAAGTCTTGTTATGTGCAAGAACCAAAGTAGGCTTATTCAGCTGCTGTATGACATTCGCCATGGTAAATGTCTTACCAGATCCGGTTACACCGAGCAGCGTCTCGAACTGATTGCCTTCCTGAAAACCCTTTACCAATTTTTCTATTGCCTCCGGCTGATCTCCGGTGGGCTTATATTCCGATACCAATTCAAAATGATCCATAAAAGTCTCCTACTCTAGGCTAAAGCCTGCATCTATTATATCGAACATTAGTTCCCATATCAAGTAAAAACACGGCAGTTGCTCAAGTTTATTTATCCCCTGAATAACTGCCACTATACTTCAACTGTTTGCTCACAACACCTTCTATGCCGCTAGTTCATCCCTACCCAGGCTTATCTCATAGCAGCCTTTCTCATCAACAGTCACCACGACTCTCTCAAATCCTGTATAAAAGCTAAGGATATACAGATCATTTACCTTTGAGATAACCGCCTCAGCATTCATCTCCGCCAGATCCACAATGTTGTCTTTCAACACTCCCTCGCTTACTTTGATGATCTGTCTCTCCTTCTCCACCTGTTTCTTCTCCCGAAGCTCCTTATAATAAAGAAAGAGATTCTCCTCAACCGCCTTCGACTTACATCTGCATCTGTGAAAATAGCTGCCGATGATCATGTAAAGCATGTATGCTGTCTCCTGCTGTCTGTGTGATGTCTTTTCTACAAATGAATATCTCATAATCGTTACCTCCATAATGAAAAAATTAAAATAAATCTAAACTGTATCTATCAATAAGTTGTCCAGAGCTTCACCAACTCACACCTCCATGGTGCCTGCTCCCCGGTCTGTCATTTTTCAGCCGACGACAGTCGCTGTGTCCGTATTCTTTACTGCCCCGGTCACTGGGCAGATGCATATTCAGTTGTCATTTGCAATCTGACCCGTGCCCGAAAGGCAACAAAAAAAGAGTCATGATCGCAGACTTATAGCACTTGCTACTCATCATGTTCTCCAACTCTTCTACTATGAATTATTCAATTTTCATTATGGGTATCAGCAATCGCTGATGTATATGTTATATCAAAAACTAACTGAGGAGTCAACATATTTATAAATATATCTATAAAACACAAGAGAGCCAGATTTCTCCGACTCTCTTAAATATGCATCCACAAATGCATACCCAAATTAGTATCTATAATTTCCTACCTTATCGCATCCTTCATACTCTTCACATAATCTCTCACATAAGGCACGCAGTCCTTGCCGTACTGGGCGCACAGCTTGACGATGGCTGAACCGACGATGACACCGTCTGACTTCTCCGCCATCTGCTTTGCCTGCTCAGGTGTGGATATTCCGAAACCTACAGCACAAGGGATGTCCTTCGCCTTCTTCACCAGATCGACCATTGCACCTATGTCTGTGGTGATCTTGGTTCTGGTTCCGGTTACGCCGAGTGATGACACGCAATATACAAATCCACTCGCATCATTTGCAATCATGGATATTCTCTCATGGGATGTCGGTGCGATGAGTGAAATGAGATCCACATCATACTGCTTGCATATCCCGTCAAACTCGTCCTTCTCCTCGTAAGGAATGTCAGGAAGGATCAGACCGTCTATGCCAATCTCCTTGCATGTGCTGATGAATCTCTCCGAACCGTACGAGAACACGACATTTGCATATGTCATGAACACCATAGGTATTGTCACCTTCTTGCGGAGCTTTCTCACAAGGTCAAATACCTTGTCTGTCGTCACGCCGCCTGCAAGCGCTCTTATATTTGCGCCCTGAATGACCGGACCCTCGGCTGTCGGGTCTGAGAATGGGATTCCCAGCTCTATAAGGTCTGCACCGGCCTCAACCATTGCGTATACTACCTCCTCTGTCACATCCAGCGACGGATCGCCACATGTCACAAATGGTATAAATGCTTTTCCATGCTCAAATGCTTTTGCTATATTACTCATGAAGATCCTCCCCTCTGTATCTTGCGATGGCTGCAACGTCCTTATCGCCACGTCCTGATACATTGATCACTATTATCTTATCCTTGTCCATTGTAGGTGCCAGCTTCATGGCGTAAGCCACAGCGTGTGCGCTCTCTATCGCAGGGATGATTCCCTCGACCCTTGACAGATACTCAAATGCATCAACTGCCTCGTCATCTGTGATCGCCACATACTCTGCACGTCCGATGTCGTGAAGATATGCATGCTCGGGTCCGATTCCCGGGTAGTCAAGTCCCGCTGAGATCGAATATACAGGTGCGATCTGACCAAATTCATCCTGACAGAAGTAAGACTTCATGCCGTGGAATATACCAAGCTTTCCAGTCGCAATAGTTGCCGCTGTCTCAAATGTATCAACACCTCTGCCTGCTGCCTCACAGCCGATCAGCCTGACGCTCTCGTCAGGTATGAAATCGTAGAAAGCTCCAATGGCATTTGAACCGCCGCCCACACATGCCATGACGACATCAGGAAGTCTTCCCTCCTTCTCCATGAGCTGTGCCTTGATCTCTTTGCTGATCACAGCCTGGAAATCACGGACGATCTCAGGGAAAGGATATGGTCCCATGACTGAGCCGAGTACATAGTGTATATCATCGATCCTGCTTGTCCACTCACGGAATGCCTCAGATACAGCATCCTTCAGTGTGGCTGTTCCAGTCTTTACCGGATGAACCTTTGCTCCTAAGAGTCTCATTCTGTACACGTTGAGAGCCTGTCTGATCGTGTCCTCCTCACCCATGTATATCTCGCACTCCATGCCCATCATGGCTGCAACTGTAGCTGTTGCAACTCCATGCTGTCCGGCACCGGTCTCCGCGATAACTCTTGTCTTGCCCATTCTCTTGGCAAGGAGCATCTGTCCGATTACGTTGTTGATCTTGTGCGCTCCTGTGTGGTTCAGATCCTCTCTCTTAAGGTAGATCTTTGCTCCGCCCAGATCCTTCGTCATTCTCTCCGCATAATAAAGTCTGCTAGGTCTTCCCGCATACTCGTTGAGCATCTCCGTGAGTTCTCTGTTGAACTCCGGATCATCCTTATATTTTTTGTATGCCTCCTCCAGCTCCAGCATCGCATTCATCAGAGTCTCTGGAATGTACTGGCCGCCGTGAACGCCAAATCTGCCTTTTGACATATGTTTTTCCTCCTGTTTCTGTCTTCTCAGATATATTTTCAAATGTAATTTCTACACTTTTGTATTGTGTTTCTTCTATATAATATAGCAATCAAACAAATTATATTTCGTTCTCTACATTGCTTTTTCAGATGAGCCTGAATACTTCCTACTCGCCCCTAAGTTCCGCAAACAACTTCTTCTTGTCAGGACTTCTCATAAAAGTCTCGCCTATGAGCACCGCATCCGTTCCATTTGCCTTAAGCCTGTCTATGTCCTCCTTTGTCTTGATTCCACTCTCAGACACATACACCATCTTCTGGGGTGCTAAAGTGTCAGCCGCAGCTCCTGTACCAGTGACAGGTACCTCCGTCCCCATATGGGTGACTGGCACCGTATCCAGTATCAGCTTTCTAAGACGAACGCTGTTCATGATGTCCACCGTAAATGTTCTGAGGTCTCTGTTGTTCACTCCGATGATGCCTGCTCCACAGGCTATCGCCCGTCTGACCTCATCCTCATCGTGAGCCTCAACCAGAGCCGACATTCCAAGTTCATGTGCAAGCCGAAGATATGAGGCAAGCTGCTCGTCATCCAGTATGGCGCAAATCAAAAGCACCGCCGATGCTCCTATGACCTTTGCCTCATATATCATATACTCGTCAACTGTAAAATCCTTCCTCAGCAGCGGTATATTTACCTCCTTCTTTATATCCATCAGGAACTGATTGCTTCCCTGGAAATAAAACGGCTCAGTGAGCACCGATATGGCTGAAGCTCCCGCCGCCTCATATTCCTTTGCGATCTCAACATAAGGAAAGTCCGGTGCGATAAGTCCCTTAGAAGGTGATGCCTTCTTGACCTCACAGATAAACGATATTCCATTTGCCGCCAGATTATCCCTAAATGGGAACTTACTATATGGGTTGCTGCCGTTATTCGTCTCTCTGGCAACTATATCAAGTGCCTGTCTCTTCATCTCCTCAATAGGAACCCTTTTCTTCTGCTCTGCCACACGTTCCTTTGTCTTTGCAGCTATCTCATCTAATATCATCTCTTACCTCTCTATACAACTTTCTATCACAGTTTGCGATGAAACTTATCTACTCATTTGTCAGTCTTACAAATGCATCAAGCGTCTCAGCAGCCTTGCCACTGTCGATCATGTCCTCTGCTACCTTTATTCCATCCGCTATGGAGTCTGCCTTGCCTGCGATGTAGATACAAGCTGCTGCGTTCAGTACAACTGCATTTCTTTTAGCTCCTTTGATCTTGCCTGACAGGATATCGCGGGTAATCTGCGCGTTTTCCTCAGGATCGCCGCCCACCAGATCCTCCTTGCTGCATCTCTCAAATCCGAAATTCTCTGGCTTGATCTCGTACTTTGTGATCTCGCCATCTTTGATCTCTGCAATTGTTGTAGGTGCGCTCATGGATATCTCATCCAGACAATCCTGTCCATATACGACAAGTCCCCGTTTTACGCCAAGACCAACAAGTACAGGAGCCATCTGATCAACAAGCTCCTCCTTGTATACTCCCATGATCTGCATCTGAGCCTTTGCCGGGTTGGTGAGAGGTCCAAGGATATTGAATACTGTCGGTATTCCAAGTGCCTTTCTGACCGGGCCTGCATATTTCATCGCCTTGTGATATACCTGGGCAAACATAAAGCTCATGTTGCACTCAGCAAGAACCTTGCCCATCTTTTCAGGTGATATGGAGATATTTACACCAAGAGCCTCAAGTACATCCGCTGCTCCACTCTTGCTCGATACGCTTCTGTTGCCGTGCTTTGCGATCGGTACTCCGGCCGCCGCTGCAACTATACCACTCGTTGTCGATATGTTAAATGAATTCGCACAATCCCCACCTGTTCCCACGATCTCAAGAACATCTATTCCGTCATGTGGAAGAGACTCCGCATGGTCTCTCATTCCATTTGCACTGGCTGTTATCTCATCAAGTGTCTCGCCCTTCATATGAAGCGCTGTGAGATATCCCGCCGTTGTCTCTCCCGGCACCTGGCCGCTGAATATTTCATCCATGCTGGCATATGCCTCATCGTATGTAAGATCCTGTCCTGCTGCTACCTTCTTAAGAGTTTCCTGTATCATCGCCATATCCTCCTTATTTTATATCTCTAAAAAATTTCTGAGCATTATCTTGCCCTTCGGTGTCAGTATCGACTCCGGATGGAACTGAACTCCATATACCTCATAATCCCTGTGTTTCACTGCCATGATCTCTCCATCCTCCGTCCTGGCTGTGACCTCCAGACATTCCGGGAAATTCTCATCGGCTGCTGCCAGTGAATGATATCTGGCAACCTGTATCTTGCTCTGAAGTCCTCTGAACAATCTGCAGTTCAGATCCACATCAACCAGCGACATCTTTCCATGCATAAGTTTCTTTGCATATGTGACTGTCGCACCATATGTTTCACAAATCGCCTGATGTCCGAGACACACACCGAGAATCGGAACCTTTCCTGCAAAATATCTCACCGCATCCTCACACATTCCCGCATCCGAAGGTCTTCCGGGACCCGGTGAGATGATTATGTGATCCGGCTTCATCGATTCAATCTCCTCACAGGTGAACTCATCATTTCTTATGACCTTTATATCCGGATTTATTGCCCCCACAAGCTGATACAGGTTGTAGGAGAAGCTGTCGTAATTGTCTATAAGTATTGTCATATATTTTGTCCTCCTTATATGTATTGTGCATTCGCATGAAAGGCGCTCCGCGCGGCGCATGCATTATCACAAGGAATCTCCCGCATGCGGGTCCT
>OMAM01000814.1_pt1 | contig 13719 bp, 10 predicted proteins | sample 1644621 | NCBI WGS metagenome assembly OMAM01 (sample SAMEA103958120, study PRJEB25191) | human gut metagenome | biome: human-associated habitat [ENVO:00009003]; feature: intestine environment [ENVO:2100002]; material: feces | place: Germany | collected 2013/2015 | reverse complement strand
GGAAATATATATATATGACAGTTTATGAAACAGATGAGATTATTGAGAGAGTTATTCTGGTTGGAGTAGCATTTGACACAGATGACGACACAGAGCGCTCTCTTGATGAGCTTGGAGAGCTTGCCAAGACAGCAGGTGCACAGACCGTGGGAAGGATGATTCAGACAAGAGATAACTTTCACCCTGCAACATATATTGGCAAGGGTAAGATTGAAGAATTAAGACTTATGATTGATGAGCTTGATGCTACGGGAATTATATGTGATGACGAATTAAGTCCTGCCCAGTTTAAGAATCTTGAGGATGAACTTGGTGTTAAAGTTATGGACAGAACAATGGTTATTCTTGACATATTTGCGGCAAGGGCTACATCGAGTGAAGGTAAGATTCAGGTTGAGATGGCACAGTTAAAGTACCGTTCAATAAGACTTGCGGGTTTTGGAACATCAATGTCAAGACTTGGTGGCGGAATAGGAACAAGAGGTCCCGGAGAGAAAAAGATTGAGACAGACAGACGACTTATAAGAGACAGAATATCAAAGCTCTCAGTAGACCTTAAGGATATGAAAGAGCACAGAGATGTCCAGAGAAGCAAAAGAGCTAAGACTTCAACACCTGTCGCAGCTATAGTTGGATATACCAATGCCGGCAAATCAACACTTCTTAACAAACTTACTGATGCAGGTGTGTTGTCGGAGAACAAGCTTTTTGCAACACTTGACCCTACAACAAGAAGTATGGAACTTCCTAATGGTGAAAAAGTTCTGCTTACAGATACCGTCGGATTTATAAGAAAACTGCCACATAATCTTATCGAAGCATTCAAGAGTACTCTTGAAGAGGCAAAGTATGCAGACATTATAGTGCATGTTGTTGATGTATCCAACCCGAACTATGAACAGCAGATGTCAACAGTATATGCAACACTTAAGCAGTTAGGTGTTGAAGGAAAGCCTGTTGTTACATTATTTAATAAATGTGATGTTTTACCGGAGAAGCCGGCAGCTAAGGATTTACATGCAGACTATACATACAATATATCTGCTGTAAGAGGTAATGGTCTTGAAGCATTTAAAGAGTGCTTACAGGAAATTATTCTTAAGAGCAGAATAAGAATTGAAAGGGTATTTCCTTACAGCGAAGCAGGCAAGATACAGCTTATAAGACAGTTTGGACAGCTTGAAAGTGAAGAGTACACAGAAGATGGAATTAAGGTGCTTGCCTATGTTCCTAAGGAGATAGAAGGGAAGTTGTAATTATGAATCTGATAGCAACAGTAGATAAGAACTGGGCAATAGGAAAACAGGGACATCTTCTTGTTAATATTCCGGAAGATATTAAGCTTTTCCGAATGGAAACAGCTGGAAAAGCTGCAATAATGGGAAGAAAGACATATGAGCAGATTACGGACAGAACAGCTCTTATAGACAGATATAATGTAGTGCTTACTAGTGATTTGTCATATAAGAAGGATGGAGTTGTTGTAGTACATTCAGTAGAAGAGGCACTTGAAAAGGTTGCATCATATAAGTCAGAGGATATATATGTAATCGGTGGAGAATCTGTATTTGAACAGTTTCTTCCATATTGTGATGTGGCACACATAACGAGTGTTGATTATAAGTATGATGCAGATGCACATTTTCCTAATATGGATAAGATGCCAGAATGGAAAGTTACACAGATGAGTGAGGAACACACATACTTTGATTTATGCTACGAATTTAAAAAGTACTGTAAAATGTAAATTATGCTTTGAATCGTGCAGAAACGGATATGATAGAAAAGTTTCTGACATATTTTCTTCATTGAAAATATACATTTTATTTGATACTATAATTAAAAAACAAGAGAGGGGAGAAATGTTATGTTTTGCACAAAATGCGGATATAATGCAGGGACAGCAAAATTTTGTCCAAAGTGTGGAAATCCTTTAAATCCACAGCCAGTACAGGAAACACCTGTACAGAACGAACCAGTTGCACAGACGGTACAGAGTGAGCCAGTTGCACAGCAGCAGTTCGGAACACAGCCACAGTTTAATGAGACAGTACAGCCACAGTTCGGAACACAGCCACAGTCAGGCACAGTTCCACCAGTGAATGCAGATGTACCAAGATATCAGCAGGCACCTCCTATGCAGCCACAGCCTAAGAAGAAAAAGAAGAAGTGGCCAATAGTAGTTGCTATAATAGCAGTTATTGTGGCAGCGGCAGCAGTACTCGGATTTGTAGTACTTCCTAATGTGTTATCACCAGATAAACATGCAATAGCAGCTATCAAGAAGCTTGGAACAGGTCTTGAGGATACAGCAAGCAGTGCATTGGATAATATGTCACTTACATCTGTATCAGACAAGAATCAGATAACAGGTACATTAAAGCTTGATACTGCAACAATTGATGGCGAGAAGTATTCAGATTATATCAAGGCTGATACAGTTACATATGATATTCAGATGGATGCTTCAACAGAGAAGATGGCAGGAGAGATTAAGCTACAGAATGGATCAGCTACAGCACTTACAGTTACATTTTATTCAGATGGCAATAATATGTATTTCAAAGTGCCTGAGTTATTCTCAGAGTCATTCGTAATCTCACTGGCACAGTTTGAGGATGAAATTGATTCGGGATTTTCTTATGGAAGTTTGGGTAGTATTTCAAAGTATTTCTCAGCAATAGATACAAGCAATATTGAATTATACAGAGAACCTGTTAATGCAGCAGTTAAATGTGTAGTTAAGGGGATTAACACATTTGCAGAAGAATGTGAATACAAGAAGGGTGATAAATTTACATATAATTCGGATAACGGAGATATCAAGGTTTCTGAGTATAGCATTACAATAACTAAGGAGACTGTTATTAAGGCATGCGAAACAGTTATTGATGAATTATATGCAAGTAAAGATCTTTCTTCTTATATGACAATTCTTACAATGGCAGGCGTTTCACAGACAACTATCAAGAGCAGTATTGAGAGTTCATTAAGTGATATGCAGCCAGTTACATTGTCAATGTATATTAATAAGAATGATGAGATTGTAAGACTTGCAATTGATGCAGCAGATTATAATACAAGCGAAAAAGGATTTGTTGCAATCTCATTTCTTGGTAATGACAATCCATTTGAATATGTTGTTATCGAAGCTGATGTTGATGATATTAATATGAAGTATACAGTAAAGACACAGGATGATAAGGCTGCACTGGCATTAGAGATGACTCAGAATAAAGAGTATATCAAAGCAGGAGCAGAACTTAGTTCATCAGGAACAACAGTTAAGATTGATAATCTTTATGTGAACAGCAATATTGATGAAAGCAATATAGATATGAAGCTTTCAGGTGAAGCAACACAGAAAGAATTCAGCAAGTTAAAATATTCTGCATCAGATTATTCAGGTGCTTACAATCTTGCTAATCTTACAGAGACCCAGAGCACAACACTGGCATATGAGCTTATGAAGAATTTAAATGTTTTATCTAATGTGTTCAGTGATAAGCTATATAATGAATTGTTTAATGGAAAGAGTTCTTCTGGTGGTGCAAGACTTGGGTTTTAATGGCAGCTATTAACTAATGAGTAATTAGAAAGATGAGGGTATATAATATGAAATTGGCAATTATTATTGGGGTAGTTGTGATTTTATTTGTTGTGTTTATTCTTGCAAGTTATATTAAAGCACCAACAGACAGGGCATTGATTGTTTCTGGTTTAAGAAAGAATCCTAAGTTTGTTATTGGTAAGTCAGCGTTAAGAATTCCATTCTTACAGAGAGTTGATAAACTTGAACTTAAGATGATTTCTGTTGATGTTAAGACTAAGGAATCAGTTCCGACTAACGAATATATCAATGTCAACATTGATTCTGCTGTAAAGATTAAGGTTGGTTCTTCTAAGGAAATGCTTGAGAAAGCAGCAAGCAACTTCCTTAACAAGAACGAAGATTATATCAGAAACTCAGTAGGAGATGTATTAGAGGGTAATGTTCGTGAGATTATAGGACAGATGAGGCTGGAAGATATTGTTCAGGACAGAAAGATGTTCGCTGAGAAGGTACAGGAAAATGCTGCTCCTGATATGGCAAGAATGGGTCTTGAAATAGTAAGCTTTAATGTCCAGAATGTTACTGATGAGGGAAATGTTATTGAGAACCTTGGTATTGACAGGGTGGTAAGCATCAGTAAATCAGCACAGATATCAAGAGCAGAATCAGAAAGGGATATCGAAGTTGCCAAAGCTAATGCAACAAAGCAGGCAAATGATGCAAGAATCGAAGCTGAGACTGCTATTGCAGAAAGAAATAACGAACTTGAGATTAAGAAACAAGAATTAAAGAGAGCAGCAGATGTTAAGAAAGCTGAGGCTGATGCTGCATACGAAATCCAGCAGCAGGAACAGAGAAAAACAATCGAAATTACAACTGCTGATGCTAATATTGCAAAGCAGGAGAAAGAGATTGAGTTAAGAGAGAAAGAGATTGCTGTTAAGGAAAAAACACTTGATGCAGATATCCGTAAACAGGCAGAAGCAGAGAAATACGCAACACAGCAGAAGGCTGATGCACAACTTTACCAGAGACAGAAGGAAGCAGAAGCAAAGCAGTTTGAAATTCAGAAACAGGCAGAGGCTAAGAAAGCACAGGCAGAAGCAGACAGATTTGCTAAAGAGCAGGAAGCAGAGGCTGTTAAGGCACAGGGAATTGCTGAAGCGGAAAGCATTAAGGCAAAAGGTCTTGCAGATGCAGAAAGCATTAAAGCAAGAGGTCTTGCTGAGGCTGAGGCTATGGAAAAGAAAGCAGAGGCAATGGCTAAGTATGGTAAAGCTGCTATGACAGAGATGATTATTAAAGTCCTTCCACAGATGGCAGAAGCAATTGCAAAGCCTCTTGAAAGCATTGATAAGGTTACTATTATTGATGGAGGTTCAGGTGAGAACGGAGTAGGAACTTTCAGTGGTAATGTACCGTCAGTTCTTGCTAAGACAATTGAGAGTATCAAGGAAACTACAGGTTTTGACCTGACAGAAGTCATGAAGGCTAATACATATGATGCAAAGACTACTAAGAACGTTAATTTCACAGGTCTTCCAGAAGAGATGAGTGCAGCAGCTAAAGAGCCTGAAACTGATGGTAAAACAGAATAATACTGATTAATTAAGAATCTAAATGTAAAATGTATATGCTGGTATCAGATATGGGAAACTATATCTGGTATCAGCATTTTTATAGTAAGAGCCGGTTTTACAGGTTGACTATATAAACTGTTGTGAGTTATAATTCTATTATTTGAATTGAAGGAGAATGGCATTTGAATTATACAAGTGCATGTGAACAATGATTAAATACAGATATTTTGTAAGAAGAGTTCTTGTATATGGATTGATAAGTGTTACAGTTATGTTATCTGCAGCAGTGACAGGATGTAACAACAAGAATAATATTTCAGAAGGAAGTATTAAGACAGAAGGAAGTACTAAGACAGAAGGAAATAATCAGTCAGAAGAGTTCAGTGAGACAGATGTGAATGACCAGCCGTCAGATATTGATGTTGAGCCACCGGTAATTCATGGTATATCAGATAAGACATATTATATAGGCAGCAAAGTTTCATATATGACAGATGTATATGCAACAGATTTCTCAGGGCAGGAGATTGATGTTGAGGTTGATAAATCACAGGTTAATACTTCACAGCCGGGAAGTTATATTGTTTATTATAAAGCAGTAGATTCATATGGTAATGAGACTATAGAAGAAGTTACATTTACTTTTATTGAAGAGGAGACACAGGAAGTTAAAGTAAACAGCAGTTATTCAACTCTAGATGAAGTTGTAGCTGCAGTTCTTCAGGATATTACAGACAATTCTATGTCTAAAGGACAGAAAGCAAGGGCAATATATAAGTACGCACATTCTAAGATTGGATATACAGGGAACAGTTATACGAATAGTTCAGAATGGCAGGATGAAGCATTTGAGGCATTAAAAGTGATTAAGAAGAATGGATATGTAGCTGGTGACTGTTTCACATATGCTTCTGTTGACAGAGCACTCCTGGATGGAATAGGGGCAGAGTGTATATGGGTTGATAATCAGGGTGCAAGGTCTGGAGATCATAGCTGGCTTTTATGTAATCTTGGAACAGGCTGGTATCATTTTGATTCAACTAGAATGTATGATGGATTTGAATGCTTTATGCTGACAGATTCACAGGTGCAGGATTATATTAACAGAGGAAATTCAATATATAGAAGAGATATGTCTGCGTATCCGGCAACTCCTTCAGAAGAGTTTTCATATTAGGGAGGAGTAAGATAAATGTTATTTACATCTTATCAGTTTATTTTATTTGTTCTGATTGCACTTATTTTATATTATGTTGCGCCTAAACGTATTCAGTGGATAGTACTGTTATGTATGAATATGTTATTCTATGTGTATGCCGGATTAAGCGGAATAATATTCATAGTAACAACTATCATAACGACGTATGCAGGTGCAAGGCTTATATGCAGGGAGAAAGACAGGTCTGTACGCTTCATAGAAGAACATAAAGGTGATATATCCAGAGATGAAAAGAAAAAGCTTAAGAACATTTCTTTAAGAAAACAGAAAATGTTTCTTACTATTGTTCTGTTTATTAATTTTGGAATACTTGCTGTACTTAAATACACCAATATGTTTATAGTCACATTTACAACATTTAATACGGTTGATTTTGTACTTCCGATGGGAATATCATTTTATACATTCCAGTCTACTGGATACATGATTGATGTGTATCGCGGTGTTGCAGATGCAGAGAAGAATCCATTCAGATATGCATTGTTTGTGTCCTTTTTCCCACAGCTGGTACAGGGACCTATAAGCAGGTGGAATGATCTGAAGAAAAGTCTGCTTGAAAGCCATGCTTTCTCATGGATTAATATACAATATGGTTTTGAGAGAATTCTGTGGGGATATTTTAAGAAGATGGTAATTGCAGACAGGGCAGCCATTGGACTTGCCACAATACAGTCGGATGTTTCGGTGTATTATGGTGCATATGCATTTGTAGGAATGCTGTTATATGCAATTGACCTGTATGCAGATTTCACAGGTGGTATAGATATTACAATTGGTGTTGCACAGATGTTTGGTATTACTCTTCCGGAGAATTTCAGAAGACCATTCTTTTCAAAGAGTATAGCAGAATACTGGAGAAGATGGCATATTACGTTGTGTGCATGGTTTAAGGATTATCTTTTCTATCCATTATCAATGTCTAAATGGATGAATAAGGTATCAAGGTGGCTTAAGAAGCACGTTGGAAAGCCAGTAGGTTCAAGATTTCCAGTGTATTTTTCAAGTCTTACTGTGTGGTTTGTGACAGGTATATGGCATGGTGCAAGCTGGAATTTCGTAGTTTGGGGACTTTTGAACAGCATAATTATGCTTGTTTCCCAGGAACTTAAGCCACTATATGAGAAGGCAGATAACAGGTTAGGTTATAGAAAGTTAAAATATTACAAAGTATTTGAGATAATAAGAACTACTGCTATAGTATGCTGCCTGCAGATGCTTGATTATTACAGAGATATTGCAGAGGCATTCCGTATGTTTTTCTCGATGTTTACCAGTGTCAATTATGTAGCTGTGTTTACTAAGGGAATGTGGAGTATAGGATTATCAGCAGCTGATTATATAGTTATTTTTGCAGGCGTTGTTATAATGTTTGTGGTAAGCCTGCTTGAGAGAAAATGTCCGGTAAGAGACCGGTTAGCAAAGAAGAATTATATTATAAGATATACAGTGTTTCTTGTGATTTTTCTGCTTATAGCTGTGTTTGGAATCTATGGAACCGGATATGAATCAAGCCAGTTTATATATAATCAGTTTTAGAAAACATTTTCTAAGGAATGGAGATAGTTTTGAGAAAGAAGATATGTACAGGTATTGCAGTTGTAATAATACCGATAGTATGTCTGTATCTTTTACAGTGTCTGTTAGTTCCTAAATATGCATCAGATATTAAAGAAGGTGCAATGATTAAGGAATATTATAACAGTGAAAAGAATCATGATGTGCTTATTCTTGGTGACTGTGAAGTGTATGAGAATATATCCACAGTTACAATGTGGGAGAATTACGGAATATCAAGTTATATCCGTGGAAGTGCGGAACAGCTTATATGGCAGTCGTATTATCTTTTAGAGGATACACTAAAGTATGAGAAACCGCAGGTTGTTATTGTAAATGTACTTGCAATGACAGAAAGTGATGCCAAAAACGAGGCTTATAACAGAATGACACTGGATGGCATGAAGCTTTCAAAGTATAAGATAGCTTCTATAAAGGAGTCAATGACAGAAGAAGAGAATATGGCCAGCTATATATTCCCACTGCTTAGATATCACTCAAGATGGAGTGAATTGTCATCAGAGGATTTCAGATATATGTGGAAAACACCATCTGTTACGACTAACGGTTATCTTATGCAGAAAGGTGTAAGACCAGTTAAGACCATACCAAAAGCTGCACCACTTGCTAATTATACATTCAGTGACAGGAATATGGAATATCTTGATAAGATATATTCACTTTGTAAAGATAATGGTATTAATCTTGTTCTTATGAAAGCACCGAGTGTATATCCTCACTGGTATGATGAGTGGGATAAGCAGGTTAGTGATTATGCGTATGAGCATGGAATACTATATCTTAATACAATTAATGAGGCTGGAAATATAGGTATAGACTATACTACTGATACATTTGACTATGGACAGCATCTTAATGTGGAAGGAGCTGAGAAGCTGTCGTTATATCTTGGGGAACAGCTTGTTAAGAATTTCAGGCTTACTGACCATAGACAGGATGAATCATATAAGAATGCATGGCAGACAATAGTTAATAAATATTACGAAGAGAAACAGGGAGATTGATTATGAGAAAGAAGAGTTTAATGTTAGCAGCAGTACTTGCAGCAGGAGTTATGATGGCAGCATGTGGAAGTGCATCAACACTGCCAGATAATAGTCAGGAAAAGCCAGTTGCATCACAGCAGACGGAAAGTAAGTATTCATTTGAATTAAAAGGCATAGAGTTAAAGACAGATGGCGATCTTACAGAATATACATCTAAGCTTGGAGAACCTTCTGGTGGTTACTATGAGGCTAAAAGCTGTGCATTTGAAGGAATGGACAAATTCTATTACTATGATAGCGTAACTCTACAGGGATATCAGAAGGACGGAAATGATAAGCTTTATTCTATAACACTTATGGATGATGCTGTTAAGACTAAAGAAGGTGTCCGTATTGGCGATAAGAAAGATAAGGTTTTATCAGCATATGGAAGTGATTATACAGAAGCTGACGGACAGCTTCTGTATGAATCAGGTAACACAAGACTTTCGTTCGTTATGAAGGATGATGAAGTACAGAGCATAATATACAGTGTTAAATAATTCAATGGGACAGAGCAATTAATCCCGTCAGACTGGTTTACAGACAGTCTGGCGGGATTAATTGTTGTATGACTATCAGCATATATTTATGAGTATACAATATATGTGTTGTATCGGAATTTACGCAGCTTCTGCTCCATTTTAATGGCGTTTGAAAGCTGTCTGAAAGCACCAACCTGAACTTTATAATAGTCATTCTCATATATGATAAAAGCTGGGAAGCCTTCAATAAGCAGGGAATTAAGCATGCGGTCTGCATTATTTTTATTGCGGTAGGCACCAACCTGAACACGATAAAGTGGCTCAGGAGAGAGGTCATCATCACAGTTACATGATGGTTTAGCAGGAGGTGCAGGCTTTTTTTCGCATGCTGCAGGCATGATTTCAGTGGATTTGGCAGAATCTGATTTCACTGATGGGACTTCACCTGAAGCAGCCTGTGCAGTAGTATTATTAGTCTTTGGTTTAATTCCAAGGGTCTTAAGAATACCATCTGCGATTCCATTTGCAATCTGGTTAAAGTTCTTATCAAATGTTTCATTATCTTTATCGTTGTTAATAAAGCTGGCTTCTACAAGTACGGCAGGCATTTTTGTCCGTTTGAGTACAACAAGGTTAGGACGTTCGGTAATTCCAAGATTTTTAAAGCCAGCCTTTTCCAGCTCAGAATTGATATTGGCAGCCATCTGTGATTTAATACCGGAATTATTGTAAACAAGAGTTTCCACGCCTGTGTACTGGTTAGGCGTAGGGGATGAATTTCTGTGGATTGAAACAAAATAATCAGCCTTAGCATCATTGGCATCAGTCGCTTTTTTAAAAGGTGTCTCATATTCATCAGTAGTACGGGTGTACACAACGTCAATACCATTTTTTTCTAATATATCACCTACGGCAAGAGCGAGCTTTAAGTTGTCATCTTTCTCAGCTCTGCCATTATATGTTGCACCATAGTCGCTACCGCCGTGTCCGGCATCTACAGCTATCTTATATTGAGCCATAATATCTCCGATAACATTAATCATATTATTGTATGCAAAAGACATAATAAGCGTACCTGTCACATATATTTATCTTAAGATGAGAAAGAGGACAGATTATGAACGTTGGATATGTACATACATTTGAAGTGCCAGAAAATAATATTGATAAAGGCCGGTTGAAGGTAAGTGTTGTCAATGAAGAAAATGTGCCAATTAAAGGAGCGGCTGTAAGACTGTCGTATACAGGAAATCCTGATAATATAATAGGAGAAAGTGGTACAGACGGAGACGGGATAAGTATATTTAACGACTTAAGAACGCCTCCAATTGAATATAGCATGGAACCGGGGAACAGGCAGCCATTTTCAGAGTATGACATAGCTGTAAGTGCGCCAGGATTTGATAATGTAAATATATCAGGCAGTGATATGTTTTCGGGGGAGCTAAGCATTCAGAATGTAAAGATGTCTGCAAGGGATAATTCACAGAATAATATAGTCATACCTGTTAACACATTATATGGAGATTACCCACCTAAGATTGATGAAGAAGAGATTAAGCCTATGGGACAGTCGGGTGAAATTGTGCTTGACAGAGTTGTTGTTCCTGAAATTGTAGTTGTACATGACGGACCGCCTAAAGATACTGAGGCAGATAATTATTATGTTACTTATAAGGATTATATTAAGAATGTAGCAAGCTCTGAGATATATTCAACATGGCCGAGGCAGACAATTGAGGCAAATGTGCTTGCTATTATGTCATTTACATTAAACCGGGTATATACAGAATGGTACAGAAACAAATTTTATGATTTTACAATAACTTCATCAACTGCATATGATCAGAAATGGGTTAATGGAAGAAATGTGTTCGAAAGTATATCACAGGTAGTAGATGATATATTTGACAATTACATATCAAGACCTAATGTAAAGCAGCCAATACTTACACAGTATTGTGATGGAAAGAGAGTGACATGTCCTAACAGGCTTTCACAGTGGGGAAGCAAGTATCTGGGAGATCAGAATTATTCATCGATTGATATATTAAGATATTATTATGGTCAGGATGTGTATATTAATGCTGCAGAACAGATAAGCGGAATTCCTTATTCATGGCCGGGAACTAATCTTGATATAGGTTCATCAGGGCAGAAGGTAAGACAGCTTCAGGAACAGCTTAATCTTATAGGGGAGTATTATAATTCCATTCCGGTTCTGAGTACTGATGGAATATATGGTGAGCAGACGGCAGCAGCGGTTAAGGAGTTCCAGCGGATATTCAATCTGCCACAGTCAGGAATAACAGATTTCCCTACATGGTTTACAGTGTCGGAGAAATATGTTGCACTTGCCGGACTGGCGGAGTTATAAGAATATTAATGAGGTATGTAAGGCTGTCACTTTGTGGCAGCCTTTTTAGGAGAATCATTTAAACAGCCTGTCCAAGACATGTCTTAATGTCATCTTCCGGATTGCTTATAAGTCTTAACTGGAAAGTATCTACAAGATACTGTAAGACATTAGGACTTAAGAAAGCAGGAAGCGTAGGGCCAAGATAGATGTTCTTAATGCCAAGACTTAATAGTGCAAGCAGGTCAGCTACAGCCTTCTGCTCATACCATGAAACAATCAAAGATAATGGCAGACCATTTACGTCTGTTCCAAATGCATCAGCAAGAGCATTGGCAATAAGAATAGCAGAATATACATCATTACACTGTCCGATATCAAGAAGCCTTGGAAGTCCGGCAACTGTGCCGAAATCAAGCTTATTGAAACGATATTTGCCGCATGCAAGAGTGAGAATCATGCAGTCATCAGGAACCATAGTGGCAAAATCAGTAAAATAACTTCTGCCAGGTCTTGCACCATCACAGCCTCCAATAAGGAAGAAATGTCTTATCTGCTTGGATTTGACAGCTTCCACAAGTTCTCCAGCATGTGAAAGTGCTGCTTCATGTCCGAATCCTACTAGAATTTCTTTTGCTTCCTGCTCTTCGGTAAAGCCTCCAAGTTCAAGAGACTGTTTTATGATTTCAGAAAAATCCTTTTCACCGTCAGGCTTCTTTTCTATATATTTTATGCCATCCCAGCCTACAACATTAGTAGAATATATACGGTCTTTATATGTGTCTCTTGGACGCATGAGACAATTGGTTGTCATAAGGATACAGCCGGGAAGATTATCAAACTGTTTCTGCTGGTCCTGCCATGCGCCGCCAAAATTACCTGCAAGATGCTTATATTTTTTAAGACCTTCATAACCATGGGAAGGGAGCATTTCCCCGTGGGTATATATATTAATGCCAAGTCCTTCGGTCTGTTTAAGAAGCATTTCAAGATCTTTAAGGTCATGACCGGAAACAATGATGAAGGGACCTTTCTTAATGTGAACGTTGACCGAGTGTGGTGATGGATTACCATATATGGTTGTGTTCGCTTCATCAAGTTTTTTCATTATCTCAATAGCCATATCACCTGTTTTAAGAGTCAGACGGATAAGTTCTTCGACAGTCAGGGTGTTATCTGTTATTGCTTCGAGTGCAATGATATAGAAATTGTCAACATTATCACTATAGTATGAAAGTTCCCTTGCCTGATGACCGTAGGCGCTTATTCCTTTAAGACCATAAAGAATAGTCTGTCTTAATGAACGGATATCAGGATCCAGAGTTTTGTCGTACATAATACCTGCCATTGGCGCGTCACGCAGCATATCAGCTTTAGTTTCTGGCAGTTCGTATGCAGCAGATGGGGTAATATAATCAGTTGTTCCTACTATATTTTTCAGATTATTCTTGATGTCCTGGGATTGTTTAAGAAGATGGACATGGTCATCTACATTGAAATTAACATTGGTAAGAGTGGTAAAAAGACAATTCTCAATAAAGCTGACAACAGATTTGTCAACATTAAGTCCTGAATCCAGAATATGTCTGGCATAGAAGCTGATACCTTTCAGCTGATATATAAGCAAATCCTGAAGATTGGCTATTTCTGGTGTCTTTCCGCATACGCCAAGTTTAGTGCAGCCTTTTCCGCCGGCTGTCTGTTCACATTGATAGCAGAACATATCGTATCCAAGATCCATATTATTACTCATATAATACTCCTTTTTGATTCATAATTATTAATTAATATTATGAATCCTGAATATCTGATTTATTCATAAATTTGTATGATATGACAATCGCATACAACACAATGTCAGAGGTAAGTTGAAAGATTTTATAAAGAAATTTTAATGATATAAAATGTATGGTACAATAATATATA
>OMAM01000807.1_pt1 | contig 13929 bp, 13 predicted proteins | sample 1644621 | NCBI WGS metagenome assembly OMAM01 (sample SAMEA103958120, study PRJEB25191) | human gut metagenome | biome: human-associated habitat [ENVO:00009003]; feature: intestine environment [ENVO:2100002]; material: feces | place: Germany | collected 2013/2015 | reverse complement strand
AGGATATATTGACATCCGAGGAAGGCTACAGCGCAGATTTGGAGACCAAGATGCACCAGACCATCAAGAAGGTCAGCAGCGATTTCGAGAACCTGAAGTACAACACAGCTATCGCCGCCATGATGGCACTTCTCAACGACTTCTACAAGAAGGGAAGCGTAACAGCAGATGAGTTCAAGACACTGCTTATCCTGTTAAACCCTGTTGCACCTCATATCACAGAGGAGCTGTGGTCAGTAAAGAACTACGGCGGATATGTATATCAGCAGACATGGCCAGAGTTCGATGAGACAAAGACAGTTGAGTCAACAGTTGAGATTGCTGTACAGATCAACGGTAAGACAAAGGCAACACTTGCAATCGGCAAGGAAGATCCTAAGGATGAGGTTATCGCAAAGGCTAAGGAAGTAATTGCCGACAAGCTTACAGGTAACGTTATCAAAGAGATCTATGTTCCTGGACGTATTGTGAATATAGTTATGAAATAAAGCTATATGTTTATTCAGAAATGAGTAGATAATAAAGAGATAGAAAAAGGTTGTGTGGAGAAATATATTCCTGCACAACCTTTTTCTCTTTGTCTTTGTGCCTTACAAGGTAGAATATAGTAGATGCTTAGCTAAAGTGGTTAAGAAGGGAGGATTACAATACTGCATGTGAAATGTTTAGCAGGATCATCGCAAACGAGGCCATAAGATTCAGCATTCTTACATTGAGCAGAATGTTACATAAACACTATGGTGAGCAGGTGGTTGTATCCAATAAGGAGTCCGGAGATGGTTACTGCGATATTATGGTGCAGGTAGCAAATTATTTTATCATTATTGTGACTACTTAATATACGGCAGCACACTCTTCACAATATTCTTGATAGCGTCTCTCTTTGACAGAGGAACAGTCTCAATGATGTGGCTGAGGTCGTCATTTATCATGACATCACGGGCGCCGGAAGAGATATCCGGAGTTCTGCCGAACAGAATATAGTCGGTGGAGGTGCCGAGAGCTAGAGCGATATCAGTCAGAGTGTACAGACTCATGGTTTTCTGACCGTGTTCTATCTCGTAGACAAAGTGGGCATATATGCCAGCCTTCTCTGCAAGTTGCTCCTGAGTAAGTTTGAGTGATTTCCTTATTTTCTTTATGCGCTTGCCTGCTTCAAATATATCCATTATAAAACCCTTTCGATGTAAGAAGTATACGAGAACCCTTATGTGGAAGAGTTCCCATAAAACAAATATAAAAATAGGTCAGACATAACGGCACTGGCTATAAGCGACAAAACACGTATAAGTATATCCTGTAGATATATAAAAATGAAATATATCTACGGGATAGGGTATACGTGGCTGCTGGCTACAGAAAACTTCGGAGCATATTGATCTTCTGCTTTTCTTGGGGAGACATTCCCTCGGACAGGATATCGATCACAATCTCGGATTCTGCTTTGCTAAATGACAGATCACGTTTCTTCAGCTCGTTGTTGATCTCCATGAGCTGCGGGAGAATCTGTTCTGGAGACATGGCCGTTGCGGTGTGGGAAAGACGAAATAGGATCTCCCTTTTAAGCGGGTGCATATTTCTAAGTCTTGGGTCGTTTTGAAGATTCATATTAAAAGTCCTTTCTGGAAATAATTCATTCAGATCTATAGATTATTCCGATCATATTCATCGAACAGATCCTGGATGGAACCGTATAGGTCGTCGGATGTATGAATGTCATGTGCAGCCTGGGGATCATTTGAATACGGGTTATCTTGAGCCTCATCTGCATAAGAGCTATTCTGGTTTTCACAACCGTTCGGTCTGTAGTGTTCGTACAGGGGTTCAGTATCATTTCCTGATGATGAAGAGGTGCCAAACAGATCGGAGAACAGACCGCTGCCCCTGGATCCTTTGCCAGACATTTCCTTTGATGCCTCCATCACCTTCATCATATCCATCATTTTTTTGATATTTGCAAATTGTCCCTGGACATCAGGAAAACCGCATGCGGCAAGAGAGGACAGGATGTCATCCTGGTTATTGATGTCCTTGTGGAGACCGCAGCTTTCCATGTAGTTTCTGTCCTGAAGACAGGAGAGGATAGACTGGAGCTCCATGATCTTTATGTACATGGCAAGTGGTGCTTTCATGTTGTCAGACACAAATGGAAGAATTGCCTCGAGCATGAAAAGACTGTCATCACGTATTAAGTTGTCGAGGGGATGACGAAAATTACCACTAAACATGTGCCTCTCCATTATGCATACTCAGATGTCGGCAGACCTTTGCAGTTATACTATAATCTATGTGCGAGGTAATAAAAAAATACCAGCAGAATTGCTCCTGCTGGCATAGATTAAGAGCACAAAACAAAAGTTTATGCTTCGTCTTTAGCTGTGACTGACTCCGGGCTGTTAGCAGCAGCCGCAGTCATTTCCGCAGCCACCGCAGCCACAGCCGTTGTTGCTGTTACCGCAACCTCCGCAGCATAACAGGAGAAGAATTATCCATATACAGCTGTTGTCGTTACCGCAGCCGCCTCCGAATCCGTTGTCGCCGCAGCCACCGCAGAAGAGAAGAAGAATGATGATAAGTGTGCAACTGTTGCATCCGCAGGAACCTCCGCAAGAAAGTCCGTTTCTTCCACAAGCACACTGTGTTGCTGATAAGTCACTCATGGTAAGCCTCCAATGATTTTGTTCATGGTATACCATATTCTGAGGCATGAAATGTGTTACAAAAAATTATGAAAAAATATCGTTTTAAAACTGAGATATAAATCAATCTTAATGCAGTCAATTCAATGTTCTAAAAAATGGGACGGTATGGTATAATGAGCGCAAGTGAGCCAACATGCTTGCATGATTGGTGAGCGGCGAATTGGATCATGATAGTTGCGACAGCAACGGAAAGCACCGTAGGTGCGAATCATGATATAGCGAACTCGCAATAAGGGGGAATCAGGCGAATCCCGGTGAAAAAACGGAGCCGTGCGCTGAATGTGCACGAATATCATCAAGTGTATTTTAAGGGGCAGTTGATGACAGGTAACAAGAAAATATATCAGAAAAAGGACAGGGGGAATAATAAGTTGTTATATCGCTGTGTAAATTGTGGCGGCAATGTTGTGTATGAGCCATCGAAGAAGAAGATGATCTGCATGAGCTGTGGTGGCAGTGAGTGTCAGGAAGTAGTTCCGTCAAAGGAACCTATGGTCTGTGTGAATTGTGGTTCACAGATTCCATACACAGAGTTTCAGTCTGCGGGCCGATGTCCGGCATGTGGTACATATCAGCTCAGGGACGATAAGGTCAGTTATCCGTATGGCGCGGATGCGGTGCTTCCATTTAAGATATCAAAGCACGAGGCAGAGGAAAAACTCAAAGAAGAATTTGGAAAGAAGTTGTTCCTGCCGGGATCGTTCCTTTCCCAGAAGACACTGGAACATCTCAAGGGAGTATATGTTCCATTTTGGATGTATGATTACGACTCAAATGTGGACTATCAGGCGGTTGGAACGAAGGTGAGAACCTGGACATCCGGAGACAAGAGGTACACAGAGACTTCATATTTTGATGTAGCAAGAAAGATACATGTCAATTACCAGGGAATCCCGGTTGATGCTTCCATAGCCATGGAGGATGGCATCATGGATCTCATGGAACCATATGATTATGCGGAGCTTATAAAGCATGACAATAAGTTTCTTTCGGGATTTGAGGCTGAGACATACAATATGCCGCCAGATCAGCTTGCATCCAGAGCACAGGAAAAAGCTGACAAGGCGAACAGGGGCTGGATACGTGAGTATACCAGCGGTTATGACACGCTCACAAGCGAGAGATTCACAAGCAACAACAGGCAGACCGGAACAAAGTTTGCACTCATGCCGGTATGGGTGTATGAGTACAGATTTCAGAATCAGAACTATAAGTTCTACGTGAACGGCCAGACGGGTAAATGTATCGGGACACCGCCTAGAAGCATAGGTAAGGCGGTCGGACTGACAGCCCTTGTTATGGCATCAGTATTTATCGGACTTGACGGATTATCATTGTTATTGGGGGTGCTGTAAATGAATAAAACATTAAAGAAATTCCTGATAACTATGTTTATAATAATGGGCATCGGTATCGTGTTTATTATTATGTATTTTGTGAAGTCCAGTGCAAATCTGAAGCATGATGCTAGAAACAACGAGGCTTGCAAGACAAATGAACGTCTGTTTGATTATGCAGACAAACTCACGGATTCACAGGAATCCACCATCAGGGCGGATATAGAAGCCATACAGGAAAAAGTAGGTATGGATTTCGTTATATTTATAGTAGACAGCAGCACAGATCTGTCAGACATTGGCATGTACATAGGTGACAGCTGGCAGCTGGCAAGTGATCTGTGTGACTATTACAGATTTGGCTGGGAGGCATGGCCTCAGGGATCTTATCTTGATGGATATGATACGAGCACAAGTGTCGTGATAGTTGCAAATTGGGATACTGGAGATCTTGGATATTCCACAGGCGGAAAGGCAAGGGACAGAATCAGCAACTCAAAGGCACAGAAGATAGTTGATTATGGATGCAAGATTCTTCGCGATGATCCTGTGGGAGGATTTGAGAGAATGATAAGCAAGACACAGAAGGCTATGGCTGGAAGTGGTCATGGAATCAACTTCCTGTCACCATTTATATGCTTTGTTGTTTCTCTTGTGCTTTCTATAATCTTCTTCTGCATCAACTATTCAAAGAAGGCTGGAAAGGACACGACGACAGCGTCCACATACAGTGACGGAAATGCACAGATCATTGACAGAAGAGATATATTTATAAGAAAGGAAGTTCACAGTGTCAAGATTCAGTCGTCATCTGACAGCTCTGGCGGTTCTGGAGGCGGAGGCGGTGAACACGGCGGTGCCAGTGGACATTTCTAAATAACCTGGAGACAATATGTTTAAGAACAAAAAGTTTGAATGTTATCTTTTAAAAAACAGAATACCTGGAGTAGTGCTGGCTGTCCTTATGACAGTGTTCATGTTGATGATGGCAGGGCGATTTGAACTGCTTAACAGACTTGACAGCAAGACATACAGGACACTCAATGAGATAGAGAGCATATCAAATCCATATGGCAGTGATGTTAAGATCACAGTTGATAGGGCGGACTACCTCGGATATGATTATTTTGTTGACTCGGAGAGACAGGGAAGCTATTACATTTGTCAGCAGGATGGGCGGTATGCGATACTCCTGTTAAAGAGCAATGATGACGTAGTACTCAATTATACTATAAAGGGAAGAATGATATCCGGAGGAAGTGAGTACTCATCGATCATAGATGGGATAACATCAGATATGGGGATTGCCGCAGCACAGCTTGAGACGAGAATGTATCCCCTCATAATAAGCGAGGTGGATTTCCCAAGGATATATTACAACATGATGCTCCTGGTGCTGATAGTGACAGTGCTTTGGTCTGTATATGTGATCGTCAGATGCATATACGAGGTGAGTTGCCCGTGGAAGGTACGCAGTGTCAGAGATGTTCTTGGAAAGTGGGCTGACAGGCAGACTATCAGAGATATAGACTCCCAGCTCAGGTATGAGATGTATTACGATCAGTATGGAATAGCTATAACGGACAAATACTTTGTTTGCCATGGAATGTGGCACACGGATGTGGTTGCGTTGGACAACATAGAGACATTCAAGAAGCTCAGGACATCCTCAAACATAGGATCAGGCAAAAAGAAGATATATAAGCTTCTCATGGTCGATGTGGATGGAGTTACATATGAACAGGATTTCCGTTCGGAAAAAGACATCAATGAAGCTCTTTCATATCTGTCGGACGATAAGAGAGTTAAGAGATAGCAGTCAAAATGTAACTTGCAAGATAATATAAAAGCCAGTATAAAAGTCAATTTTAAATTGGGCATAGAACAATACCTATAGAACAATACCTAACCTATAGAACAAAAGGCGCCGCATGCGATATATAGATCGATTAAGATCTGAATTGCATGCGGCACCTTTTATGCATAAAGCGCATTTTCTGATAATACGGATTTATACGTCTAGCTTGTCCTGTTCCTCAAGAACTGCAGGATCCTCTGATGTATCGGAAAGTCCCATATACTCATCACCGATTACATCGGCACTCTTTGAGTCTGCCGCCTGGGCAACAGCACCGGTTGCCTCTGCGATGACGTCCTCAGTCTCTGCAACGGCCTCGGTCACAGCCTTGGCTGTCTCCTCGTCAGTTGCCTCTGAAGCGGCACTGATTGAAGCATCATTGCCTGAGATGGTGACGTCCGATGCGGAAGATTCGTCTTCACTCTCACCGTGAAGTGTGAAATACTCACGGTCTGCATCCTCCGGATGATCCATCTTGTCCTTTATAGTATCCTTGAGCTTGTCATATTTGTCAGATACGGTATCCTTTGCTTTTTTTACTGTGTCTGAATCCTTTACCTTATGGTAAGTATCCTTCAGTGTTTCCTTTGCCTTCTGGACAGACTCAGAATTCTTTACTTTATGATATGTTTCTGAGGCTGCTGATGTGGCCTTTTGGACATTCTCATTTTCTTTTATCTTTCTGACGGCTTCGGAATCCTTAACCTTGTGATAAGAATCTGAAGCTGCTGCTTTTGCTTTCTTTATGGTGTCGTTTGATTCAACAGTCTGGTATGCTTTTGTGGCCTTGAGCTTGTCCTTAAAAAGGTAGCAAACGCCGCCTGCGGCTGCGAGGGTAAGAGCTAATTTAGTTAAATTCTTCATAGTATATATCCCCTTTCTACTAATGTATATAACTTATCCATTTATTTTAATATGTATTCGCCTCAAATGCAATAATTCAGATATTAATATAGTGTGTAAATAACGTGAAGATTGTATAAAATTTCAGAGTTTATAGATGTTTTTCAGGAAGTTCATAGACATTTAATATTTGCGCATTATATATAGTATATGCTATATTCAAACATAGTGCTTAAAACTAAAAACGAAAGGGTGTTTGATCGTATGGAGAAATACAGAGAACAGTTGGATGATCTGAAAAAAGAAATAAAAGAACTTGAAGGAAGATCCACGACATATTCAGGTGTGAGATTTGTGAGCTTCATTGTAGCTGTGGCAGGACTTATCATAGGAATATACGACAGCAGGAGCGTGTTTATTGCCATAGGTATAGTGCTTGCAGTGGCGTTCATAGCCATGGTGTTTGTACATGGTAAACTCAGCGAAAAGCTTGAATATAAGAAGGCTGAGGCTGAGGTGCTGAGAAGGTATGTTGCCAGGTTCGGTGATGACTGGAAGAAGTTTTGTGAGAACGGAAGCGAATATTTGGGTAAGGATGATCTTGCTGCTAAGGATATGGATCTTCTCGGACAAAACTCACTGTTTCAGTTCATATGTACGGCCGGAACAGAGGAAGGACGACGCAGCCTTGCAAAGAGTATCAAAGATCCTGGATATGATATTGCGATGATAGGAAAACGTCAGGAGGCGATAAAGGAGCTTGGTGAAAAGGATGATTTTTCACTTGCCTTTGAGACTCTTGGTGTGAAGGCCGGAATGGGAAAAAAGAAGAAATATACAGCAGACGAGTTTGTCGCATACTGCAGCAGTGATGACCATATACCGGGGATATTCAATGTGCTTAGATTTGTGTTCCCACTTATAACTGTGGCACTTTTTGTGCTCGGCATCATGAACAGGATAAATATCGGATGGACGCTTGTGTCATTCTTTGCCGTACTGCTGTTTTCGTGGCTGTTTTCAGGCGTTGCGGGACAGGCGGTAATGCCGATGATATCATTTGGATATGTCCTTGATGACTACATCAACATGTTTGAACTTATATCCAGAGAGCAGTTTGAAAGTGAGCTTCTCTGCGATATCAGAGAAAATCTTTCTCAGGATTCAGGAGCGCTGGCAGCGATAAAGAAACTCAGATCCATAAGTGCAGCATTCAATATCAGATACAATCCTATAGTTCATCAGCTCCTCTGCGGACTTACGATGTGGGACTTCCATATCGGCAGTATGATGGACAGATGGAAGAAGGACAATGGTCAGGATGTCGCAGGATGGATAAAGGCTGTTTCTGACATGGAGGAACTTATGTCATTTACAGTCCTCACCAGAACAAGGGATGTGGTGTATCCACAGGTCGGGGACAGTGCAAATGTGCATGTTGAGGCGAAGGGGATGAGACACCCACTCATAGCGCCTGAGGTAGTTGTTGAAAATGATGCAAGCTTTAAGGGTGGCGCGGCGATAATAACGGGAAGCAATATGTCCGGAAAGACTACATTCCTCAGAACACTGGGAATCAACCTTGTGCTCGCATATGCTGGGGCGCCGGTGTGCGCTGAATACATGGAGACTGATGTCATGAAGATATTTACTTCGATGAGAGTGACGGATGATGTAAGCAATGGTATCTCTACATTTTATGCGGAGATTCTTAGAATAAAGACTATGGTGGAGTACCGCAAAGAGAATAAGCCGATGCTGTGCCTGATAGATGAGATATTCAAGGGTACTAACTCGGCGGACAGGATAGTTGGAGCAACACAGGTCATCAGGAAGCTTGCTGCGGCAAATTCAATGACACTGGTGTCCACCCATGATTTTGAACTGTGCGATCTCAAGGCGGAGGATGGAACACCTGCGGTGAACTATCACTTTGAGGAGTATTACGAGGGTGACCAGTTAAAGTTCGACTACAAGAAGAAGGATGGAAGGTGTACCACGACAAATGCCATGGCGATACTTCATATGGCTGGACTTGCCTGACGAAAAGCACGGTAAAAATGCACAAAAATGCGAAAAATATTAGTGACTATATTTTTGAGTAATTATGCACAATGACAATTATCAGTAATAACCAAAAACTTTGTTGAATGATTTTACCAAATATGATATATTTGGAGTAGTGATTTTATGGGGAATGCCATAGGAATATTTCGTTAGATATAAAAAAAATAATAACAGACGTGAAAAGATGCGTTAAACAACTTACACAACAACAAACGCAACAAACAAAGGAGGTTGACATATTATGTTACCAGCAAATATAGGACAGGCGGGGGATAATGCATTATCTATTGCTGCATCCAGCAATAAGGGAACTCTTATTCGTTATCTGAATGATCAGGTAGAAGACGGATTTTATACACTGGTTATAGACAGCTTAAAGGATTCCAATTTTGATCTGTCAACTATGACAGTTGACGATGAGGTACGTGCCCAGTGTACAAAGCTGTATGAGCTTGCTGAGTTCGTGGACTTCAATATAAAGGCGACTGGTCACTATGCGATTGAGGAGTGGATAGAGCCACTGTTCAGATTTGTATATGGCGATATAGACCCAACTGATATCGATACACCTGTATCAGCTACTGGTGTGTACAGATACAGTGTGTGGCTGCTCTATTTGTTGCAGCTAGAGAAGATCCCGGAGTGTATGAAGCTCATAGGAGACAAAATCGCACCACTTCTCATCAACATTTCATATCAGATACTTGAGGATGATGACAGACCAAAGAACTTCGACAAGGCACTTCTTGGCTACCTTGATCTCATCAATGTAGTTATGGAGATGGATATATCCGCTGACGATATCGGTTCAGATTCATATATCAACAACCTTGAAGTCCTTTATGATTATGTTATAGAGGATGCACATGCACCTAACGATTATAAGATACAGCTGTCTATCAATCTGTTTTCAATATATATTGCAAACAAGCAGTATGAGAAGGCATTCCAGTTCTATGGATTGAATGCAGAGTACATACCTATAGATAACCTGTCGGTATACTCTAATTTCAAGGAGCTCATTAAGAATGTTACAAGCACAGAGGCTGCCAAGATACTTAGCAGCAAGGTGGCTTCAGAGATATCCAAGCAGGAAGTATACAATAAGAGAATAGATTCATTACTCAATGAGACCTGCGCATTTACAAAGAAGGTATATCAGGCTATCGAGAATGAGCCAGAGGTCAAGAAGGTACTTCAGACACTTGGTTCAGGAGCGCAGCTCAGTGGACGCCAGAACATACCAGAGGGAGCATACGAGTACAACAAGCTCTTCATTGAGTGTGGAATAAAGGCATATGTCAACTCTGATATAACACAGAAGTCATATGAGGAGAAGTATGAGAGTCTGGAGATTCTCTCAAAGGCACTCAATGTTCTGTTCGAGGGATACAGCCTTTACGAGGTATCCAACAAGATAGAGGATCAGTACATAGAGCTTACATGGTGTTGCAACTTCCTGAATGCCAACCCTGCAATGCTCAAGGCATTCTTTAGCGTAAAAGAGAAGATCAAGGTATTCGATGTAAGAAAGAAGTCAATTGTAGAGAAGAACAACAAGAACAAAGAAGTTTACTCAATGCTTGACAACAGACAGAAGATACTGCTCTTTATGGCAGCAGAGGATATGGTTGTCAACGGACTCAACAGCACAAAGAAGATGGTACTTGCATCAAGCTATGATATCAACACAGCAAAGAAGTACCTTCACGATACATATGTCAGAACAACTCTTCCAGAGAAGTACAAGGAGGAGAATGAGCAGGGTGGCGGCGGATTGTTCGGCAAGAAGCAGCAGGCTATGCCAGCGGATCTCGTATCATTGTGCAAAGCAGCTGTGGTTGAGGAGATGCTTTGTAAATCAGAGTTCCTGTATCATCAGCATACACTCAAGGGGCTTGACAAGCCAACCGCAGAGGAGATGACATATTCCGTTGCATGTCTTATCAAGTGTATAAACCACATGATAAATAAGAAGAGCAAGGCAGCAGCTGCACCTAACAAGAAGGTCATAATCACAAAGACAGGTAAGGTTATAGAGCTCAATGATGAGTCAGGACAGGCACCAGATAAGCAGGAGTCAGGAATCATCGAGGCTATAGAGAACATAGTTGTTCAGCTTAAGGACAAGAGCGAGAGCAATGTGAAGTATGTCAAAGATTACATTGAGGATCTTCTGAATACTCTTATGAAGTATAATTGGGATATGAATGTACAGCTTGACGAGTTCTCAGGTGAGGAACTCAGAAACAAGGCGTTCACAGTTATCAAGAAGCTCAACTATGATCTTCTCAGATAATAATATATAGCATACAATAAAACCACCGGAATGGCATTGTCTGATCAGATCAGCCGTTCTGGTGGTTTTTGTTTTGCAGGCAGCGAAAAAAATATAATACCACGGGTTTGTTCCGTGAATGTCTGTTAGTACTGGAAAAAGTCAACACTATATGCTAGAATAGATTGGATTTGAAAAAAGATAAGATCAGGAGGATTAGAAATGGCAAAATTCATTAAGACACCAGTAAAAGGTATGTGTGATCAGCTTCCGGCTGATATGAGGCTGAGAGAGCATGTGCTTTCAATGATAAAGACAAGTTATTCCAGATTTGGATTTACACAGATAGAGACTCCTGTTATGGAACATATAGAGAACCTGACGAGCAAGCAGGGCGGCGACAACGAGAAGCTTATCTTCAAGGTTATGAAGAGAGGAGCAGATCTTGCCAGAGCTATAGATGCAGGTAAAGGAGAACTGGCGGACAGCGGACTTAGATATGACCTGACACTCCCTCTTTCGAGATACTATGCAAACAACAAGGAACAGCTTCCAAGTCCTTTTAAGGCACTCCAGATCGGACCGGTATTTCGTGCGGATCAGCCTCAGAAGGGCAGATTCAGAATGTTTACACAGTGTGACATAGATATTCTTGGAGACAACACAAACCTTGCAGAGATAGAGCTTGTGGCAGCCACATCAGATATGCTCTCAGGGATATTCTCAGAGGTTGGTATAACAGATTTCACGATCCACATCAACGACAGGCAGATACTCCGCGGAGCAGCAAAAAACGCAGGCTTTGCTGAAGACGACATAGCATCAATACTTATAAGTCTTGATAAGTATGACAAGATCGGCCTCGACGGAATAAGAGCAGAGCTTACAGAAAATGGATACGATGCTGCCATGGTAGACAAGTATCTCGAGATATATCAGAATCTTGGAGATGTCAGCTGTGCAGCTTTTTGTAAGGACATCAATGAGAACTGTCTTGATCCAAAGGTGGTTTCAAACATGGATGAGATCATCTCAAGTGCCAGAACAATGGTTGCAGATGGCGTTAAGATCGTATTTGATCCTACTCTTGTAAGAGGAATGGGATATTACACAGGTCCTATATTTGAGGTTACTATTGATGATTACAATTTCTCCATCGCAGGTGGCGGAAGATATGACAAGATGGTGGGAAATTTCTGTGGACAGGATGTTCCCGCAACGGGATTCTCAATTGGATTTGAGCGAATCATCACTATTCTTAAGGACAAGCTGGACAACGGATATAAGATAGATGCTGACAATGTTGCAATCCTCATCCACAAGGATGTAACTCTTGACAAGAAGCTTGAGATATTCAAGGAGGCGAAGGAGCTTCGCCAGGCTGGCAGGACAGTCACAATACAGATGATGAGAAAGAACATGAAGCAACAGATAAACATGCTTGAGGCAGAGGGATACACTGAGTTCAAGAAGGTGTATAACGACTGATTCTGAGAGCAGTCGGGTGATAATATAAAAATGGGCTGACACTTAAATGACCGGTTGATCGTTTAGTCACAGCCCATTTTTATTTTGTCTTTTATCTTACAATGCCGTGTTTCTTTTTGAAGTAGGCTATAAACGGTTTTTCAATGATCCTTTTCAGAGTTATCTGAATCTCTTCATGGCTGGTGTCTATAGGTTTTACGAGTATTGTGTGTATGCCAAGACTAGCGCTTCCGATTATATCTGTATATATCTGGTCGCCTACAGCTAGGGTGTTTTCTACGGTGCAGCCAATCTCGTCCATAGCGCGTATGTAACCCTTCTTGGAAGGCTTTCCTGCCTTGTATATGTAATTTACCTTCATCTTTTTGTTAAATGTGGCAACTCTTGGTTCCTTGTTGTTTGAGACTAGGCAGACCTTGAAACCGATGGCTTTCAGCCGTTCCACGAGCTGTATGGCTCGTGTTGCCGGTTCATTGTGCCGCACGAGTGTGTTGTCAATGTCAAACAGAATACCCCTGTAGCCCATATCGTAGTATTTTTTGAAATCTATTTTGTAGGTGGATGAGTAATATTCATCCGGCAGAAATCTTATCATATACAATCCTCCAGTTTAAGTGTTGGAATCAATCGTGAAACATTATACCATAAGTGGAGTGGCGCGTGTATAAGCACTTAATAAAATTATAAAATGCCTTATCCGCGCACTTTCATGTTTTTAATTTCCTGCAAAACATGTATAATGAAAATAATAAGTTTCTGGTATAAGAAAATATTATTATGATCATATCGAAAACATATGACAATAGATAACTGTGTCATAGACATGGATTGGAGGGGGATTACAATACACGTGGCATATGTAATAAGAAAAGAGAAAAATAAATATTTGCTGGACGTTATCAGCCCGTATGAGGCTTTATACTGCTCTGTGTTTGGGGTACAGGCTGACACTCTGTCGTATTCTCAGGATGGCATGTGCAGGCGTATGTTTGATGAGCTTATCGAAAAGCTCAACTACAGAGAGCGTACGGTTATAAGCGAACTGTACGGTTACGGCCGTGAAAGACGAAGTATATCAGATATAGCGGCAGAACTTGAGTGCGATACCGATGAGGTTGATAGGCTTAAGGACAGCGCTCTGGGAAGGCTTAGGGATCCGGATAACTACATATATCTGGAGAAGAGATGGTACTCTGGAAATGACATTACGAACACAGAGAATGAGCTGGATTACAAGGGGAAGCTTCAGACTGAGATACTCAGATATCTTTCGGGGCAGAACACAGATATAGATTATATAACTGCTGTGATGAAGAGAAACAACATTTCTGTGAAAAGGGTGTATAGGAATGTTCC
>OMAM01000805.1_pt1 | contig 13950 bp, 9 predicted proteins | sample 1644621 | NCBI WGS metagenome assembly OMAM01 (sample SAMEA103958120, study PRJEB25191) | human gut metagenome | biome: human-associated habitat [ENVO:00009003]; feature: intestine environment [ENVO:2100002]; material: feces | place: Germany | collected 2013/2015 | reverse complement strand
GAGAACTACAGGATTACTAACTCGTATTAATATGTATATTATTACTGCCGCATAACGATTACAAAATTACACAAAAAAATATATCTAACAAAAGTGGGAGGATTTTTTAACTTTTTACCATAGACATTTTATTAGGGAAGCGTAGGTTCAACTGGCAAGTACAAATAAGTAGAAATGTTTGAACAACACCGTTTTAGGAAGTTGAAAAATCAAGTTTCTCTCTCGGTATAGCGTTTATTTTGGCCAATATCTTCTTTAGTTTAGCATTTGTGTATTTCCCATTCGTGTTCTATTTAGCTCCTTATTATGAGTATGTAGCAAGTTACTTATCAAATTCAGCCTCTTTGAGGGTCAAATATGGTTTTGCAAATGGTGACTGACAAGACATAAACAAGGTCAGCAGGAATTTTTTACATAAATGGACATGAATGTATATAACCTAAAATAAGAATAAATTTTAATAAGGGCTGCCCAAAAAGAAAAAAATGCAGTTGCCATCCTATAGATACTTGCAGAAAGGATAAAATTTACTTTTAGACCTTTTGGGATAGCCCTTATTAATACTTCAGATAAAATTCCTTAGGTTATATTTTCAATCCTTTGGACCGGGTTTCCTCCTTGGCATACAGTCCCGGACGCCCGATTATGACATGGTTGGCAACGATACTATCCGCCGGACTGCGTATCTGCGGCGGTGCATTTTCGGGATATTGCGCCTGCCTGTTCCTCACATCTTCCGCTTCCGGCTTGAGCTGTTGCCCTTCATTCTCCTTTTCTGCGACTTCGGGCGTGGGTGGCGCAAGCTCCAGCTGAATTTTTCGGTCAAGGGCGGCAAGTTCGGACTTCAACTGCTTCAGCTCGTCCTCCTTCTTCCACACCTTACCCGCTATCTCCTGTAACTGCGGTATCTCCATCTCCAGCACCTCGTTCTTCGCCTTGTACTGGTCGATGATGGAGGGTATCCTCTCCATCGCGTTGAGGAAGTTGCGGGCGGCGGCCAACGGGTCAGCCATCGCCAGATGCCCGTTGTTGTAGGTGTACTTGTAGTTCCCCTCGACCACGAAGCGGTTGTCGGTGAACTCCAATCCCTCTTTGAGTATCCTTTCGCTCACCACCTTTATCGGAAAACCGTAAAGTTCACCGACCTGCGTGTACAACCCTCCGGTCGTGGCATTCTTGGCTATCTCCTGCAAACGCTTTCCGATGACCTTCTCATCGGCGGAATCCACTCCGTCCACCTTTATTATATTAAGGCGGTTGCCCTCCTTGTCGGTCTGCACCACCGACAGGAAGCGGTTCCAGTCCTCCGTCATGGCATCTATGAAAGCCGTGTTGTTGCGCAACTCGCCGGTCTTTGACTCCAGCTTGAACTCCGAATCACGCTTGCCCTTGTTGAACGACTTGCGTTCCCCTTCGAGCGATGCGATCCGCTTTTCCAGTTTCGCCTTGTCCAACAGGTCGGTATTGCCGGAGAGCAACGCCATGTATTCCGAGAAATTCATGCCCGATTTTTCGTCCATTGCCCCCTCGTCGATGGTACGCGCACCCATCGCACCGCTTTTGAGCTGGCTTATGAAAGTCTGCTTGCAGTGCAGGAGGTTGAACTTGTAGCTGTCCAGTGACTTCTCCACCGCGTAGATGATTACATCCACGTTGTTCCCGGCGAAATGTTTGGCAATCTCATTACCTGCCCTAACTCCGCGTCCGTCACGCTGTTGCAAGTCGGACGGTCGCCACGGCGTATCGAGATGATGGATAGCCACACACCGTTTCTGGGCGTTCACACCCGTTCCGAGCATAGAGGTAGAGCCGAACAGCACACGCACCGTCCCGGCGTTCATGGCGTCTATCACCGCCTTCCGCGCCTTGTCGGTCTTGCACTCCTGAATGAAGCGCACCTCGCTTGGCGGTATACCGTAGTCCTCCGTCAGTTTGCGCTTGATTTCCGAATAGACGTTCCACCCGTCGCCCGGCTGGTATGTCCCCAAATCAGAGAAAACGAACTGCGTGCCTTTCTGGGCGTCGTATTTTTGATAATACTCCGCGATCATCTTGGCACAGTGACTCGCTTTGTTGTCGGGATGATCTTCGTAATTCGGGTCTATCATGCGCATGTCGAGTGCCATTTTCCGGGCATAGTCCGTGGCGATGAGCATCTTCGCCTTTTCTTCCGTTTCCGAAAGCGGCAGCCTGCCCAACAAGGTGGCATCGCCCGTCTTGGCGAACTGCATCAGTTTCTGTATGAAGTCCTCCTGTTCCGGCGTGGGCGGTATATGGTGCAGTATCTCGTTCTTGGCAGGACGGTCAACGCCCACATCCTCCGCCGTGCGGTAGTCCGTGATTTCATTATAGAAGGCGGCAAGCTCCGGCACTTTGATGAAGTAGCGGAAACGCTCCTTCTGGACCACATTGTTCGTCACGTTAAATTCAAAATCCGTCGTCTTCTTGGCAAATATCGCCGCCCAAGCGTCGAAACACCTTATGTCCTGCCGTTCCAGCTCCTTCGGGCGCAGGTACTTGAACAGCAGGTACAATTCAGTCAGTGAGTTGCTGATAGTCGTGCCGGAGAGGAAGGTCGCACCCAAGTCTTTTCCTGTGCGCTCCTGTATGGTGCGTATGGCAAAGAGCATGTTAAGTGCCTTCTGGCTTCCCTCGCTGTTTCCCAATCCCGCCACACGGTCGTGGCGCGTGTTGAAAGTCAGATTCTTGAACTGGTGGCTCTCATCTATGAAGATGTGGTCGATGCCCATCTGCTTGAAATCCACCACGTCGTCCGTGCGTGACTTTATGGCGTGTTCCACCTTCTCCAGCTTCGCTTCAAGGTTGTGCTTGCGCTTCTCCAATCCTTTCAGCATCGCCCGCGACACGTTCTTTCCCTGCTGCCGTAGCACTTCGAGGTTTTCCTCCACCGTGTCAAGCTCTGCTTGCAGGATGCGCTGCTGCAATTCCGGCGACTGCGGTATCTTGCCGAACTGGTCGTGCGACATGATGACGCAATCGTAGTCGTTGTTCTTTATATTATTGAAGAAGCGCACACGGTTGGCGGTCGAAAAGTCCTTCTCCGAAGCGTACAGAATACGTGCGTTGGGATATGCCGCCTGATAGGTGGCTGCAATCTCCGCAACGTTGGCTTTCAGCCCGATAATCATCGGCTTGTGTGCCAAATTCAGACGCTTCATCTCATGCGCGGCGATGCACATTATCAGCGTCTTGCCGGTTCCCACCTCGTGGTCGCAGATCCCGCCGCCGTTCTGTTTCAGCATCCAGACGCAATCCTTTTGCGACGGGTAAACGCTCTTGATCCCCCGGCTTGCCAGCCCTTTCAGGTTGAGGTCGGGAAAGGTCTGATGGGAGCCGTCGTAGCGCGGGCGCACGAAACAGTTGAACTTGCGGTTATACATCGTCACAAGCCGCTCCTTGAACTGCGGCGACTGCTCTTCGAGCCATTCGGAGAAGCCGTTTCGTATCTCGTCAATCTTGGCGTTGGCGAGTTGTATTCCCTCGCTGTCGCGCATCTTGATGTCGTTGCCATGCTCGTCCTTGCCGATGGACTTCATCATGTCAGGGCAGGTGTTGTGCAGGGCGTGTTTTAGGAGGTGCATACCGTCATAGTTCCGGTAATACCCCTTCACCAGAAACTCGTCCGTGATTTTCATGGTGCGGTAGCCGCACACCACCGAAAACTCGTCCATGCTTGCGGAATAGGCGATTTTCACCTCCGTGTCGAACAGCCGGCTCATGTAGGCGGCATAGACACCCGTCGGAATCCAGCGTTCCCCGAAATTGAAGTCCAGATCCTCGAAGGCGATGCGCTGCGGCTCGGCATCTTTCAGAGCCTCCAACGCCTGCTTCACCTCCGGCATACGCTCATTTTCGGGATTGTCACCCATCCATGCCTCTATGCGTTCCGCTTTCTCTATGACATTTCCGGCGATGAAACGGTCTTTGATTTCGTAACCGGTCACGAGCGGATTGTAGTAGATGCGCCCTTGCAGGGCAGTGAGCAAATCCTCCGCCGTGCTGTCGGTTATCTCCCGCATATAGTCGAGATTGACCGTACCATATTTGTTGAGCGACGCAGACAGGGCTTCTTCGGGAGAGCCTACGTTGGCATGGCTCTCCACCGCGAAGGAAACAGGATGCTCGAAGATGTCCGCCTTGACGAACTTTCCGTTTTCCATCCGTTCCAGCGAAAGGATGTCGCGCCCGCCCGCATCCATCATCACTAACTTCACGTTCTGCTTGGCGTTGAGGTTGCCGTAGCGCATGACAAACTCATCGTAACAGGTATTCAGATGCTCTCGCCACGGAACATTTGCCTCGCGCCGGAGCGATTCATAACGGTACAGACGCTCGTAGGCGTCACGCAGCGACACATACAACAACGCCTTTTCCTTCTGGTATCCTTTCAGGTCGAGCGGCTGGAATGTCGCCCCGTATGGCGTGATGTCTTTCAGGTAGCCGATGTTATGACGCCCCCGGTCAGCCACCAGCGACCCTTCGCGCAGGTGCATCTCCGGCGTGCGGTGGTAGGCACGCGGAGAAAGGTCCACGACTTCCTCCTTCGGCTTTTCCGCTTCGATGTCGGGGAAAAGGAAAGTCCCCACCGCTTCCGATGGGGTATCTGTAACGGCAGGTGCGGCGACTGCCTCCGGCTGTGTTTCCTCCTGTCGTGGCTGCTCACGGGAAGTTTCCGGCACGGCTTTCACTTCCGTCTTTTCCGCCACTTGTTTCTCGTTATGCTGCCTTGCCAGTTCCCGAAGTTCTTTCCTACGCTCCGGCGTCAAACCCATCATCATTTCATAGAAACCGTTGATGGGAGGATTGGTATCCCAGTCCAGTGTGGCATAGATGTCGTCCGGGTCGGCAGGCTTGGCGGTGTTCTCCGCTTTCACCTCCTTATTCTCCATTGCGGGTTTTGCAGTTGGAGCTGTCGGTGTAACCGTGACTTTCGGTTTGGGCGGAGTGGACTTTGCCGTAACTGCCTTTTTCACCGTCTTTTTCTTTTTGGAGGTTTTCGGTTGGCTGACCTCTTCCGTCATCCCCCAGAGGTCAAGCAGGGTGAGCTGCACGCCTGCGGAATATTGCGGGCGCGGTTCTATCTCCGGCTTTTCATCTGCGGGTTGCGGCTTTTCTGTCGGAGTTTCCACCGTCTGCGCCGAGGATACTGTTTCCAATTTTATGGCAGGACGCTCTACTTTATTTTGAACGGCAACTTTTTCTTCCGTTCCTGCCTGCCGGATTGAACCCGAATACAAGCGCATGGCAAGCCTGTAATGGAAATCCTCGTCGAGCATACGGCGCAAATCCCCGGCGATGCCTGCTGCCTTGCCCTCGTGCAGATAAACCATAGCGGGCTTCCCGTAGGGGTCTGTGTCAAGTTTCGCCATCGTATGCACGATGCGTTCCGGGTGGTGGATGAAATAGGCGTTGTCGGTCAGGGCGGTTTTCGTGTCCGTCTGTATCACGGTCATCAGCCGCTCGTCCTGCGACATTTCCTTCTTGCTGAGGTTCTTTTGCAGGACAATCAGGTCACTGCCCACCTCCGTGCCCGCGTTGTCCGTGAACAGGTTGTTGGGCAGGCGTATCGCGGATACCAGATTGGCCTGACTGAACAGCTCGTTACGCACGGAGGTCTTGGTGCTATTCAATACCCCTTGCGAGGTGATGAACGCCACGATACCGCCGTCACGCACGGCATCCAGTCCTTTGAGAAAGAAATAGTTGTGGATGGTTTTCTGGGCGGAGCGTCTGCCGAAAGAGTCGCTCCGCTGAAACTCCGCGTCGAACACGGCAATGTCACCGAACGGAATGTTGGACACCGCCAAGTCGAAATAATTGTTGAACGGTCTTTCGATTTTCTCAAAACCGCAGGTGCGCATTTTCTGGTCGGGATAGAGATGCCTCAAGATTGTACCCGTGAGCAGATCCTTCTCGAAAGCCATCACATCCGCATTGGGGCTGTGCCGCAGCATGGAATCCACGAACACGCCGACACCTGCCGACGGTTCGAGCATACGGGCGGGGCGGACGCTGTAATCTGCCAGCACGTCCGCGATGGTGTCGGTTATCTCTTTGGGGGTGTAGAAAGCGGTCAGCACGGACGCTTTCAGCGAATCCACAAACCGCTTGTACTCTGTTTCGTCCTTGCTGTTCTCACGGATAAGCCTGTGCAGCTCCACCGTCGGGGCGAACAGTTCGAGGTCGGATTTCGCCCACCGGACGGCATCCGTCAGTTCCTTTGCAGGGTTGAGGATACATTTCAGACCGCCGAAACCGCAGTACCTTTGAAGTATGGCACGCTCTTCGGTTGTCGCTGTCCTATTTTCCCTGTCAAGGATGAATGCCGTCCGTATCGCCTCGATGTTGTCCCGCAGTTTCTGTTTGCGGTTAAACGCCATATTCGTCTAAGTAAAGGACGGTTGCTCCCGTCAGCTCCGTGTAGAGCAGGTCGTAATCGGAAGACAGGGCGAAATTGTCATCCGAGAGGTCATAGACGGAGAACACGTTGCCGACAAGCGGCAGCAGTTTCAGGACAAAGGCTTCACGCTTCTCTTCCGGCACTTCATCGGCAAACTCGTTTTCCACGACTTCGCGGAGGATGGCGTAACGGGAATAATGCAGCCCGCGCAGCAGCGTGTCCATCGCCAGTTCCTGCGCACCATCGGCGGGATAGCCTTCAAGCCGTGCCCTCTCATACGTTTCGGCGGCACGGTCGGCCCGTTCCCGTATGAAAGCGGTGTCGTCAGCCTGTTCAAACTTGTTCGTGCGGAGATAGTCCAGCAGGTACAGACCGTAATAGGAAAAGTCGGTCTGACCCTCGTTTTTCTTCTTGTTGTTCATTACTTTGGATTTAGCGGATTGATAATTAACGGGATAATCGGTTGGAAAAAGGAAGAAAAAGGCACTCGGTATCCCTCCGAGTGCCACCACTAAATCCAAAGTATGAGTGTAATCCGGTATCGAAGAACAATTCATTACTCTGAACAAGTGGCAAAGTTAATACTATTTCTTCCGTCCTGAAAATTTCTTGTCCTTTTTAGCCTCCGGGAACACAAAAGTCGTGTTATATTCCCCGTCAAAGGCGACAACAGCATCGAAACTCTTGCCCTGTTTGCTCTTGAACCCTTTGAGCAGCTTGGTATGCCCTTCGGTGAGCAGGTCTTTGATTTCATCGTCGGACAGGGTGCGTCCCGCTTTCAGCCGGAACACGGGCAGTCCGCACTCCGTGTTGTCGCAGCGTACCACCTTGCCGTAGAACCGCATCCTGCCCGTGCCACACTTGGGACACGCGCAGCCGGAGTCACGGCTGCCGAAGAGCTTGTCGCACGAGATCAGTTCGGAGGTTATCTCACGTGTGTACGCCTCTATCTCCTTGCGGAAGGTGTCGTCGGACAGTTCCCCGCGCTCGATACGCGCCAGCTCCTTTTCCCATTCGCCCGTCATGGCAACATCGGCGATGCGCATCGTCTTGACGACGGAATTGAGGGCAAGTCCTTTTTCGGTGGGAACAAGCGACTTCTTGCAGCGTTCCATGTAACCGCGCTTGAAAAGCGTTTCGATGATGGAGGCGCGTGTGGCGGGAGTACCGATGCCACAGTCCTTCATCGCCTGCCGCAGTGCGTCGTCCTCAATTTCCTTGCCCGCCGTTTCCATTGCCGAGAGCAGGGTGGCTTCGGTATGCAGCGGCTTGGGTTTGGTCTTTCCTTCGGTAATGGACGAGCCTTTCGGTGTCAGCGTGTCGCCTTCCTGCCAGCCGGGGATGGTAATTTCCTCTTTTTCCTCGCCATAGACGGCACGCCATCCGGTTTGCTTCACGACGCTGCCTTTTACGGTAAACTCCACTCCGGCACATTCCGCCGTGACAGTGGTCACATCCTTGACGCATTTCTCAGAGAATGCCTCGACCATGCGCCCGGCAATCATCTGATAGATGGTATTGTCCTCTTTGGAGAGGAAGAGCGGTTTCTCACCCGTGACGAGCAGGGCATGGTGGTCTGTCACCTTGCCGTCGTCCACGCTGCGGCGTGTCGGGGCGGCTTTTGCCCGCACCTTGTCTTTCCATTCGGGCTGTGTGCCGATGAAAGCGAGCAGTTTGGGAATTTCGGCAAACACGTCTTCGGGGATGTAGCGGCTTCCCGTTCTCGGATAGGTTATCAACTTCTTTTCGTAGAGTTTCTGCGCGATTTCAAGCGTCTGTTCCGCCGTGAAGCCGTGCTTGGCGTTGGCTTCTTTCTGGAGCGTGGTCAGGTCGTAGAGCAAGGGAGTTTCCTCCGTCTTCTCCTTGCGCTCGGCTTTCGTGACAGTGGCGCAACCTGCCGCCTTTACCTTATTATATAGTTCCATCGCCGGTTCTTTCTCTTTCCATTTCTCGGAGGATGAGAATTTCACGACTTCGCCGTCGCAACCGTCCGTTGCGATATGGAGCTGCCAGAATGCTTCGGACGTAAAGCGGCGGTTCTCCCAGTAGCGTTCACATACCATAGCCAACGTTGGTGTCTGCACCCGCCCCACGGAATACGTGCCGTGTCCGGCGGCGATGGATAACGCCTGTGTGCCGTTGATGCCCACGAGCCAGTCGGATTCGCTCCGCGCTTTGGCGGCGAGGTAGAGGTTGTCGTATTTGCTGCCGTCTTCGAGTTTCCGCAGTCCCTCGCGGATAGCTTTGTCGGTGAGAGAGCTGATCCACAGGCGCACGAAAGGAGTGGTGCAACCCGTATAGTGGTAGAGGTAGCGGAAGATAAGCTCTCCCTCGCGTCCGGCATCGGTCGCCACGATGATATGTTCGCTTGTGTCGAACAGTCTTTTGATGACTTTTATCTGCGACACCACGCCGCTGTCGGGCTTGTAACCTTTCTCCGTCCTGACCTGACGGGGGACGAGCGTGAATGTGTCGGGAATAATCGGGAGGTTGTCACGGACAAATCCGCGCACGCCGTAGCCGTCGGGCATGGCAAGCTGAACGAGGTGTCCGAATGCCCATGTCACGGCATAACCGCCTCCCTCGAAATATCCTTCCTCTCTCTTTGTCGCGCCCACGATGCGGGCGATTTCACGTGCCACGGAGGGCTTTTCTGCAATGATTGTCTTCATGTCTTCTTCTTTTTTGTTGATACTTTGGATTTTATTTTGGATTCAGTGGCGGACACGGGATTACATTTTCATGCCCTTGCCCGTTTTCTTCTGCGGCTTCTCCTGCTGCTGTTGCTGGCGGGCGTCCTTCGGGTTGGTCTGACCTTTCTGCAACGGCTCTCTCAGATTCTTTGTAGCCTCGTTGGTCTTGCCATCGTTGTTCACCGCCACCTGCGTGCGGCTCTCGTTGGACGGAGCAACCTGCTGTGCATTGTCAGGGTTCGTGTCGTAGCGGTACGGGCGTCCCTTCTCCGGGTTGAACTTGATATACATCGTGGCATGGAAGCCCTGCTTGTCGGTCACGTTCTCCAGCTTCACGGCTTTACCCGCCACATAGTCGGCTTTCTGCTGGTCGGTGAAGCTCACGCCGCTCCATTTGCTGATGGGGCGGATGCTGCCGTCCTCGTTCGTCCACGTGTTGCGGCGTTGCTCCTTCTTGGTCTGTGCGGCATTTTCCCCGCCCTGCGCCTGACTTTTCGATGTGTCGCCTTTGGTTTCCTGTGTCTGTGCGGTACGGGGCGACTTGCCGGTTCCCGGCACGAACTCCACGCCGCGCTGCTCCACGTTCACTTGCAGGGTGGTGACGAACTTTCTGCCGTCGTTGCGCTCGATGAGCTTGTCGCGTACGGGCAGTCCGGCGCGGAGCATGTCCCGCTCCTGCGTGGTGATTTCCGTCTTGCCGATGCGCTCCGGGATGCGCACCCTGCTTGCCGGAATGTCCGTGATTTCATTCGTCTTGCGGTCGATGCTGATGTAGGAGGGGATGATCTCGCCCGTTTCCCTGTCCACAATGTCCACGACCCTACCGAGATTGCCCGTTTCGCGGAGGTTCTTCCGGTCATTGTCGGAGAATTTGTGTTCCTTGTACTCATCCAGCTTCTGCTCCTTGCGGATGAAGTGCGGCACGAGGCTGATGTTTCCCTCACCGTCCTTCTTGAAGGAGAGGCGGGCGTCCAGCTCGAATGATTCGCCGCCGAAGGTCGGTTTGACCTTTACCAAGTCGGACTTGCCATAGTTGAGCATCTTCGTAAGGTCGCCGGACTTTTCAAGGTTGTCCCGCTTTACGCCCCATCTGTCCTCCAGCTCCTGCCAGTTGATTTTACTCTCGTCGATGGGCTGGTAGCCACGTTTGCCCTGCATCTGTTCGGATTTGTCCTGTTGCTGTTCTTTCCGTTGTTCCATGTTCTCCTGTTTTTGAGGTTCTTGTTTCTCTGTCTGTTGTGCTGCCATCTCTTCCTGCACCTTCTTCTCATAGTCGGAGGTGTCCACCTTGTGAGGGGCGAGCAGCTCCTTGTTCGCTTCGGGGTCTTTCAGCAGTTGCTTCATCACCTCTAAGAGATTTTCAGCTTGGTCTGCCGCAATGCGGTAGAAACCGAAGCGGCTGGGTTCCTTGCACTGCCGGAAGAAGTTCTTGAAGAAGTTGTCCAGCACGTCGCCATGTCGGTCGAATTGCAGGAAACTCTGCGCGTTCTCCGCTTTTGCGGGGGTGCGCTTGGGTGTGCCGTCCGCGTTCAGCCCGGCTACCACGCTGATCTCGCCTGTCTTCTCGTCACGGACTACCAGCACGTCCTTTTCGTCTTTTTTCTTTGCCATCTGAAAAATGTTTTAATGGGTTATTTATGAAAGAAATTATGGATACGAGCCTTGTAGAAGGCTATATCTTCCTTTTTGAAGTCCTTGATATGGTTGGAAAGGAATGTCAGCACGTCCTCCTCGCTGTAATAGGTCTTCTTGCCCAGCGTCTTGTAGGGCAATGCGCCTACGCTGCGGTAGCGTTGGAGGGTGCGTTTGCTTATCTGGAGCAACATGCACAAATCCTGATTGTCGAAAAGGCGGATGCTTTCCGTGATAGTGGGCTGTTTCCCCTCAGCCTTCATCGCCAGCAGCAGTTCGTCCTGACGGTCGAGCCGTTCCATCAGCTTCTGCATCCAGCCCTCGAAGTTGTTTCGTGTGAGCAGTTCCATAGCTATGTCCTCCTTCCTTTGGGTGTGCCTCCCGTTCGTAGCGTGTGGTTGCGTTTCAGCTCCTGCGGTGTCGCGGCGTCCTCGTTGACGGTACATTCATCAAGCAGGCGGTCGATTTCAGACTGTCGGTAGCGGCATTTGCCACGAAGCACGACATAGCCGATGCGTTGCTCGCTGCGCATACGCTGGAGGGTGCGGGTACTCACGTTAAGCAGGTGCGCCGCCTCGCGTGTGGTAAGCAACCTGTCGGGCGATGCCGCTCTCTTGTCGCCGGAGACGGCACGGACGTGTGCCGCAATCTCCGCTATCTGTTCCGTCAATGACCGAAATACGGAACTTTCCATTGTTATCACTTTCATATTCAGTCCTTTCTTTTTGTTTATTTTCATGAACATAGGCTGCGCCTCGGCATACCGTTCAAGCAAGCTTGACGCTCTGCACTCGGCTTGCTCTATGTTTCTGCGGCAAAATTCGGCAATAAACGAAGGGGGCTTTAACAACTCACTACGTGACTCACGTAAGATTTTTCCGGAAGATGGCTCCGTAACCCGGTCAAACGGCGCAACAGGCAGCCTTTCAGCGGAAAACGATACGTCTTGTATGCCGTTTCGTTACCTTTGCGGCAAACTCTAAATGACATGAATATGGAAATAGTATCTATCGAGAAAAAGACTTTCGAGATGATGGTGGCGGCATTCGGCGCACTCTCGGAGAAGGTCGCCGCCCTGAGGCGCAAAAGCGACACGGGGCGCATGGAAAGATGGCTCACGGGCGAGGAGGTCTGCGGGCAGTTGAGAATAAGCCCGCGCACGTTGCAGACGCTGCGTGACAGGCGGCTTATCGGCTACTCGCAGATAAACCGCAGGTTCTATTACAAGCCAGAGGAGGTGAAGCGGCTGATACCGCTTGTCGGCACGCTCTATCCGCACGGCAGATGATTTGATTTATTCACCCACTGAATCCGAAGTTATGATGAACGAGAACAACGATGTTTTTACGATGGAAGACGAGCCGATAGCCTCTGTGGTGCAGGATATGCGCAAAGGCTCGAAATGGCTGTCCGCATTTCTGGAAAGCTACCGTCCTCCGCTGGACGGGGAACGTTACCTGACGGACGGCGAGGTGTCGGAACTGCTCCGTGTGAGCCGGCGCACCTTGCAGGAATACCGCAACAACCGCGTGTTGCCCTTCATACTTTTGGGAGGGAAGGTGCTTTACCCGGAAACGGTGCTGCGCGAGGTGCTGGAAGCGAACTACCGCAAGCCGTTATGATGTTGATTTTGTAGTTAGAAATAAAAAGATTACTTTTGCAATCTGTTTACGCTTAGTCGTAATCACTTGCTCAATCTCATGTGCGCTTGGGTTTCCAATGCCATCGTACTTCCAGCTCGTTCTGGGAGCAGTTTCATTCTTTAATACGTTGGGAAAGGGGGGCTTTAAGTATGACAAAAACTATAATGAAGGCGGTAGGGGCTGTAGCGGCAGGCCGAAACAGGAAAGTTCATATGAGGATAGCAAGTGTAACCATATATTGCGATGAAGGCTCCAAGGGTTCGAATCCTGCCACCCCGACAAAAGCCACTGATAATCAGTGGCTTTTTCTTTTTTCGGACACATTTCGGACAAATTATATCTGAATATTGATTATTCAATAACCTAAGCAAAGTTAAGTTAAGCTAGAAGAATAACCCTTCTTAAAGAATGATTGGAACATAATGCTTGTTTCTATAGAGCGTGAAAAGTTCATCTTATTCTTATAAAAAATCAAGAGGGCTAGGAGTCTTTTGCTTGTCTATGTCAGTGATATGAGTGTAGATCATAGTCGTTTTTATATTTTCATGACCCAATAACTCTTTTACAATTCGGATATCGATACCTGATTGGATTAAATGTGTGGCATAAGAATGTCGCCCAGTATGTACAGAGCCTTCCGACTGAACATTTGCTTTGATCAATGCTTTTTTCAGAATCAACTGTACACTTCGTTCGCTATACTTGCCACCCTTCTCACCTTCGAAGAGGTACTCCTTTGGCTTGAATGCTTGATAATAATGTCTCAAAGTCGCCAGCAATTTGTCTGGTAATGATACAATCCGATCTTTATTACCTTTGCTTTGATGGATTCTGATAATTCCATCGGAAGATTTTATGTCTTTGATTTTGAGATTCAACAGTTCGCTAAGACGTAGTCCACAACTATAGATTGTCATCAGAATAGCCTTGTGTTTTAGATTTTGAGTGTTATCGAGAATATTTCTTACTTCTTCTTTTGAAAAGAATTTAGGTAATTTAGAAAATGAGCGTTTCGGGTATAAGTAATCCAGTTGGATTTTTTTGTCCAATATCAGTTCGTACATCTTCTTGATTGCGCCCACTAATCCTTTTTGATAGGAAACACTAATTTTCCCATTTTGAACTTTTTCGTTTATAAACGCCTCAATATCTGACAGTGGAATTTCTTCAAGGGAGGGATATTTACTAACATGTTTAAGAAATATACTAGCGTAATCCTTGTACGATCTAATGGTATTGCCAGCATATCTCTGCATCAGCAATCTCTTTTCGAAGGTTTCAAGTATGATTTCGCTATTCATATCAGGGAAATAGTATTTTATAATATTTTGTTTCGCTATTTGTGCGGTTTTATTTTTTAAATACAAATATATCAATATCTTATGTAGAAAGAAAAGTCAAATAACGAAACACGTATATAGGGTTGGTTAAGCGAAATTTTCCGTATATTCGTTTCGTTAAAACAGATGTTGTTATGCGGCAGCTTAAAAGACGACACCAAACCAGAAAAATCATCTTGACAACCACCCGACTTTGAACTACGAAGGATGAAATTTTTCAG
>OMAM01000795.1_pt1 | contig 14093 bp, 6 predicted proteins | sample 1644621 | NCBI WGS metagenome assembly OMAM01 (sample SAMEA103958120, study PRJEB25191) | human gut metagenome | biome: human-associated habitat [ENVO:00009003]; feature: intestine environment [ENVO:2100002]; material: feces | place: Germany | collected 2013/2015 | reverse complement strand
TAAGGAATCTCCCGCTTACGCGGGTCCTCCTTATGATATATAGTCGCCTCTATCGACAACTATCTGGAATCCGAACGTCTCCGCGCGCCTGTCAAGGCAGCCGCGGCACTGGGCGGATTCCTCCCCCGTGCATATCTTGTTGTCATAGAGCTCGTATTTCTTTCGGACAGACACAGGAGACAGATTCGGCATGACCACATTTGCACCGTGCATAAACCCACGCTCCCTGCCATCCGCCGCTATCGTTCCGAGAGATGTGGTGGATGGTATGAGTGCCTTCGGGAACATCAGTCTCAGCATGCTTATCATCACAAGGGTCTGCCTGACCGTTCCCTGCTCCATCTTCGCAAATGGCGTCTCTTTATGTGGAACATACGGTCCGATCCCTATCATCTGCGGCTGCAGCTTCGCAAGGAAATGCAGATCCTCAGCCAGATTCACTGGCGTCTGATACGGCGATCCAACCATGAATCCACTTCCCACCTGATATCCAAGACTTTTAAGATTATACAGACATCGAACTCTGTTGTCATAGCTCATCTCCTCTGGATGGAGTCTTTCGTAGTGCTTCCTGTTCGCAGTTTCATGTCTCAGAAGATATCTGTCAGCCCCAGCCATCCGCCACAGCTTGTATGTCTCATACGAATGCTCGCCAAATGACAGCGTGACGGCACAATCAGGATGCCTCTCCTTGATACACCTCACAATGTCAGCTATAGTCCCATCCGAAAAGCCTCCGTCCTCGCCTCCCTGAAGCACAAATGTGCGAAATCCCAGTACATATCCTTCATCGGCGCAAGCCAGAATCTGATCCTTTGTCAGACGGTATCTGTCAACGTGGCTGTTGCTCTTTCTGATACCGCAGTAGTAGCAATCATTCTTGCAAATGTTCGTAAACTCGATAAGTCCTCTTATGTATATGCGGTTTCCAAACCTCTGGTGAGCCAGATCATAGGCTATTCTTTTGAGATACTCAAAGTCAGTGAGATCATCCTGAGAGCTCTGAGGGTTCTCTGAATCCGACAGAACTCTTATAGCTTCAGCCAGCTCATCGACTCCCGGCAGTTCACCTCTGCCCTGTCCATATTCAAATGTCTTATCTATGATATCTCTAACTTTTCCCATATAAACTCTATACCCTGTTTTTACATTTATAACTCTGTATGATCGAGAGGTTTCCGATATAAAGTAAATGTATCCATACCCGACTATGGTAAGCCAAGTTCTGTCCAAATACTCTCATCCTACTCTGTCATGCACAGCAGTCCCCGTATGTGTGCAAGTCTGGCATTAAACTGCTCATAGAAATCTTTCTCCGCATCATACATTCCCACATACATGACCTGCAGCACCAGCATGGTCTGATTTCTCGCTGTCTCATCCTCGCCGACGCGCATATATTCTATCAGGTTTCTCTGCATGTCTTTCTGGAACTTGTGCCAGTCATTTATATACTTCGTGTACCTTGGCAAATCCTCGGTATCTATCCATTTCGACACCTTGACCTTAGTCCTGCCCGCGCGCTCACACTCGTGTATCTGCAGTATGTATCTGAATCCGTCATCGGTGTAATATCTTCCAAGCGGAAAGAGTCTGCAAAATCCCGGTCTCGCGCTGTGGATGCTACATCTGCCCTCCTCGTTTAAGAATGGACACTTATCCGCCGTCATCTTTATATTTGGCAGCACCAGACCATCCACCACATTGACCTCAAGCTCCTTTTCAAGCAGCTGCGTAAAGTTCTTTCCGGTCTCCCTGCAAAGTCTCATCACGTCCATGGGATCAAGAATAATAGAATTTCCCATCCCTGTGCAACAAGCGTGACAACCCTTACACTCATTGCAGTATGCCTTCACCATATCATTTGCATCGTACAATCTTCCATCTGAGATATCTTCCAATTTCTCATTTCTTATCATAGCCGTAATCCTCAATCATTTTATTTTAGTACCCCAAACTTTATCCTCACCCTGTCCAGCTTCTCCAGGAATGGTCTCGCAACAAGCCATAGCGCAATGACCGTCGCGGTCGCCTGCGCAAGGTCAAATGGAAATCCCGTCACATAGGATGCCATGATCATGCTGAAATTCACATTTGGCTGCCACATGATGACCGATGCAGGATTCATGATCCCGCCGTACACAACTATACATATCAACGCGCCAAATATACACAGTCCCAGCTTTGTCATGTTTCTTGTCCTCACACTGCTGCCTGCAAAGAACAGTCCGGCAAGGAATCCCACAAGTCCCATGGCGAACATCTGCCACGGCGTCCATGGCCCCTGTCCCATGATGAAATTTGACACGAACATAGTCATTGCACCGGTGATAAATCCGCCTTCACACCCAAACGCCACCCCGGCAATGATAACGATTGCCATGACTGGGGTGAAGTTCGGCAGCATGAAGAATGCAGTCCTTCCGGTCACCGCCAACGCACACATGACCGCCAGCGTCACTATATCTCTAGCCTTGGGCTTTCTATCCTCAAATGATACGAAGAACGGAAGCATAGCCTCAAGCAGAACAAGCAGTGATATGAAGAAATACTTCTTGTCACCAAGCCTTGCCACACCAAACCATATGGTTGCAGGTATCAGAGCGAGCACAGCCACAATACTTACCACTGTTCTCTTCCCAAATCCACGTCCGACCGAATCCATCACTATGTCTTCATTTCTCTTTTGGGTTATGGGACGTATGGCAACAAGTAATCCTAATATCGCAGCGATCATAACTCCATATAACACCAGATACTTTCGTCCCTCAGCCGTCACTGTCATCTGCTGCACAAGACCGGACAGATCTGACACAGACATTGTATTCCAGAATCCAAATATTATTATAACCGTTGTGACCGCGATGGTCACTATCTGCCAGATGCTGAGATTTTCAACCTTCCTGTCCTTGTTAAGGATTATGTCCGCAAGCTTATCGTCCGATATACCAGCAGCCTCTGACATTTCCGCAGTTCCCTGATTAGCTATTCTCAATGACTCATTTTCAGTTCCCTGATTACTGTCATTTCCTCCGCCAGCCGCTCCTGTCACATCCATATCCGCACCATATGCCGCCAGCACCTCACGAACTGTCACCGCGCCGTCCAGAATATTCCTAGATATTCTAGATGCCGCCGTGGTAAAGAAATTGTTGTCTGACATATAGCTTCTAACATCACCGACCATCGCAACCTCTCCGTCAAACAGCAACGCAACCCTGTCACCTGCCACCGCACAGAACTCAATGTCATGGCTGACGACAACTATCGTCTTTCCACGTTTCTGCAGTTTTCTAAGCATGTCCGCGAGCTGCATCTTGAACCCATTGTCCAGTCCCTTTGTCGGCTCGTCCATGAGCAGGATATCCGGATCAGCTATGAGCACCTTCGCCAAGCCAAGTCTCTGTTTCTCTCCGCCTGACAGATCATAAGGATGTCTGTCCAGAAGCTCCTCCAGTCTGCAGAACCTGACTATCTCTGCAAGCTGCTGTCTGTCATTTGCATCTATAAGTTCATCTCTCACCGAGCGCCTTGTAAATAGAAGTTCTGGGTTCTGTGGAAGCATCCCTGTCCTTAAATTCTTAGCTATACGAAGCTTTCCACTATATGGGCTGTACAAATTTGCGATCAGGGACAACATAGTCGACTTACCGCAGCCATTGCTTCCATTTATCATAAGAATTTCGTTTGCATATATATCAAGGCTCACCTGTCTGAGTACATCCCCTGTATTCCTCTCGTATCTGAAGCTGACCTCATCCAGGCTGCACACCACAGGATGTTCCTCTCTGCATCCGGCATCTTTTTGACCGTTTACGGCTCCTGGCTTCTTATCACCTTTATCCACTGCGGCATTGTCAGCTTGGTTTTCGGAACCGTTCACGCCTTCATCAGCACCTCTGTTTTGTATCTCCGGCACCACAGGAGCTCCGCCGTTTTCTCTAAATTTACTGTCATAATCCACAAGCCACTCCCGGGCATCCGGCACAGTGAGAGGCAGCTGCTTTCCCGAATCTTTCTCAAGCCCCATATATATCTGAACCGAAGCGGGCATAGAAAGATAAAGCCCTCTGTCTATCCGCTTCGTCCTGACACTCTCGGCAAATCCTCTCACATCGCCGTCATAGATGATCCTGCCATTCTCCATGACCACCGACCTGTTGCATACCGGAAGCACATCCTCTAGACGATGTTCTGTCATGATGATAGTCGTTCCAAGTTCTCGGTTTATCCTCACAAGGCTGTTTATAAAATCATTTGCCGCTATGGGATCGAGCTGGCTAGTAGGCTCATCCAACACCAACACCTTCGGTGACATCGCCATAACCGAGGCAAGATTCACAAGCTGTTTCTGTCCGCCGGACAGCTCCATCACTTTTCTGTGGAATATATCCCCAAGTCCGAAGAACGAACCCATCTCCGCAACCCGCCTTCTGACATATCCGTTATCATACCCAAGGCTTTCAAGGCCAAATGCCAGCTCATGCCACACCTTGTCCGTCACAAGCTGCGCATTCACATCCTGCCACACAAAACCGATCTGAGATGCAGCCATCCTATCGTCAAGACTACATATGTCTTTACCATCAAAAATTATCTGTCCCTTCTTCTTGCCAACCGGAGTAACCGATGGCTTCAGCTGTCTGAGGAGGGTGGTCTTGCCACATCCGGATCTTCCGAGTATGACAACAAACTCTCCCTGCCTGACATGCAGCTCCGTATCCCGGAGAGCATCCGGAAGATATGTCCTGCCGCTCTCATCATTTCCGTCCGGATATGCAAAACTAAATTTATCTATATCAAAAATATTCTTATAAATATCCAACTTTATATCCTCTTTTATCTAATATCAGCCTGCCTGTATTCATATCTCATCTCATAAAACACGACTATTATATTGGGGGGTTATCTAAGACCTTGTCCATCATTGCAAGCCAAAGCAGCATCTGTCATCTTCATACGGTTCTGCTTTATGTCATCTCTCACATGCACAAATACCGGAAGCCCGATCAGGCACACATACACTATATACATGCTCACCGTCAAGGTTCCTGTGAGATTGCCCCTTATCTCCGGATAATACCAGAACCTGAAACCACCCTGCATACTTCCCCAGAGCACGTAGCCACCGCATATACACAAGCGCCCTGGCATCTCTCTTCCTGAACCTGAACAGCGAATACGCTGTTCTTCCCGGCAAACCATAGCCGCGGGCTTTCATACTATCTGCCGTGATAAGCGCTCTCTCAAGAGACCATGTCACGACCGATGACAGGACATGGCATCCCATACGCACGCTCTTAAAATATCTGCCATTTATATTGTATCCGGAAGCCTTCTGCGCCCTGTACACCTTTCCAAACTGCGCCGTGAGTTCCGGTATAAACTTGAGTGTCATCGATAACACCAGAGATAATACCGGTGCCAGCTTTCCAAATAAATAAACCATCTTATCAGAACTTATGACCGCATTAAAACATGAGAACCAGCACAACACACACACCAGCAAAAATGCAGCCATAACACCGTAAGCTATAGATTCAAGGGTGAGCGGATTTCCCGATGGCAGATATGCCAGTATCGTCACACCCTGATGGCTGAATGCCGGGTTAAAAAGTGCCGTCAGCACGATAAGCGGAATCATATATTTCAAATTCGTTATAAATCCATGCCGTCCCCGAAGTATAACCGAGTACACAAATGCTACTATAAACGATATGCCCAGGCATACCGGATTGGTAAATGCCAGGGCATATCCTATAGCACATATAAAGTACATCAAATTTACTATCGGATGATAGCCGGAAAATGAATCATTCCTGTTCATTTTCTGTATATTCTCCAATCAGTTAAATAAAAAATAATTTTACATGCCGCCTCCGACATCACTGCCAAGACCTTTGCATGTATACAACCATTTTATCGAGTCCCCATCCTTGAGTCTGTACTTTGAACAGCCATAATTTGGAAACCATCCATTTACCGAATACATCCATCCGGACAAACTGCCACAGTCAAATTCATAAAGATTGTGGATGCCCTCTATATAATAACTTCCATATGCTGGCGTCCAGCTATATTCAAGCTGTATTCCGTAATCTCTGCACACGGATCTGAGCACGTCAAACACCGTATCTCCATCCGTAAATGACACACTCACTGTTCCAAGTATCTCGCCGCCCTCTGGTACATAATCCTGTTTTGACTCCTTGAGCCAGTCCCAATTGTCCAGGATCGTATAGCAGCTTATATATATTGTACAGTGGTAAGTCTCTCCACTTGAACTCTCAGTCGTTGGTGCAGTTGTCTTTTCGGTGGTATTCTCTGTAGTCTTTGTCGATGCAGTTGTATGAGTACTTTCGGTCGTACGCGTACTCTCCGTAGTTCTAGTACTCTCCGTTGTGCGGGTGTTCTCAGTCGTATTTCTGCGCTCTGTAGTTCCGTTAACACCCGGCTTTCCGTCAGAAGGTTTATCAGACGGCTTATTGCCATCACCCTTCCCTCCGTCTTTTCCCGAATCTGCAGTACTATCCGTTCCACCCCCGGAACTAGTGCTGTCCGTAGTCTCAGAACTGTTCTGCTCCTTCTTACCGGATGTAGCCGCCTCCGAAGCAGTGCTGCTCTGGGTATCCGCCGCTGTACTGCCATCCTGTGTAGTCACAACCACCGGTTTGTCACCGCTTGAGCCTGAGCCGATGTCTGTTGCGTCACCGGCTTGGCTTTCAGTGGTTGAACCCTGGTCTGCCCTATCTATATGAAATCCTCTGGCACCGGGAGTATTTCCCCCATACCAGAAAGCCCACACCAGGAGCAGGAGCATAACACAAGATCCAATAATCTGCTTTTTATATTTTGCTATAAACTGTTTTATTTTATCCATAAACTATATAAATTAATACTTCTCAGTCACAACGCTTACGCTGCTGCTCCAAGCTCCATAATATACAGCACTTCCAACCTTCTTGTAGCTTCTCACACGAACATAATACTTTGTTCCTACTCCGGCTGTCTTAACTGTGAGATCGTTCTTCTTTACTCCAGCAAATGTTACAATCTTAGATCTGCTGAAAGCACTGCTCTTTGCGTACTGTACCTGATATCCTGTTGCCTTTGCATCCTTCTTTACCTCTACCTCTATCTTAGCCTTTTCAGGTGAGCAGTAGTAATTTATAGCCTGTCCATTTACTCTGTAAATAGCCTTTGCCTTGTATGAAGATATTGCATAATCTCCAGATGCCTTTACCGCATATGTGTACTTAACTCCAGCCTTTACCTGACGGTCAGCATATGAGCGTGTCTTAACAGTGGCAACCTTTGTCCATGTCTTGGCATTTCCAGCCTTTCTGTAAACAACATACTGTTTAGCGCCTGCTACCTTGTTCCACTTCAGTGTCACTCCTGCATTTGCATTGCTGAGTGTAACTGCTGGTGTTGCAAGTGTTGTGATAGGAGTCTTTCTTGTCACGCTCTTGCCTGTATATGCTGATGTTCCAGCCTCTGATACAGCCTGTACTGCGTATGTGTAAACTGTCTTCTCTGTCACATTCTTGTCAACATAGGTTGTCTTAACAGCGTCTGCTATCTTCTCCCATGTGTCTGATGTTCCAGTCTTTCTAAGTACCACATAGCTGTCAGCATTTGCTGATGCATTCCATGTTACCTCGATACCAGCCTTTATATTTGTAAGCTTTGCTGCAGGTGCTGCAAGTACTGCCACCTTGACTGCCTCTGAGCTTCCAAACGACTTTCCGACAACAGGTCTTACCTCATACTCATATGACACTCCGGCCTTTGCTGTCTTATCACTGTAGCTAAGTTCCTCTGTCTCTGCAATCTTTGCAAATTCGCTCTCGCTCTCAGCCTTTCTGTATACAGCATACGAATCAGCTGCCGTTACAGCCTTCCACTCAAGTGCTACAGCGCCCTCTTCAAGTGAAGCTGCTGTTATCTCTGTCTTACCATCCTTGATCTCAAATGCCTGCTTAATCTTTCCTGTATAGTTTCCAATTCCTGTTACTGTGGCCTTCGCTGTTCCAACCTTCACATTGCTGAAATATGAAACTGTGAAGTCCTTGCCAGCCTCAAGAACTGTATCTCCAAGTGTTACATTTACTGTAGGTGTCTTCTTGCTGCCGTCCGCAACAATATCGTCTGTATCAACTGTCACAACTGCATCAGTCAGCTCAATTGGCTTGATCTCAAATGTATACTCAACTGAACCTGAGTAGTACTTGATTCCTGTGATCTTCACGCTTGCTGTTCCTGCGTTTACATTGTCTATGTAGCTTACTGAGTAATCTGTACCGGCTCTGAGTGTCTTGCCATTATATGCTACACTGACTGCTGGTGTCTTCTCTGTTCCGTCTGTTACATATTCCTCTGTTGAAACTGTAATGTCTGTCTTTGAAATATGTGTTGCATTTAATGTGTAATGCTTTACAACCTTACCAGTATATTTGCCCTTACCTGTGACTGTGACTGTTGCCCTGCCAGGAAGTACATTGTTTGCAAATGCAAGTGTGTAGTCTGTATTTACCTTGAGCGTCTCACCTGCATGTGTAACTGTCACATTTGGCTTCTTAACCTTTCCATCTGCGACAAATACCGTCTGGTCGATGGCAACATCTGCTGCCTCTATCTCTGCTGAGTAGATCGAGAATGTCTTCTCTATCTGACCCTCATAATCACCCATACCGGTGATAGTTACCTTTGCTGTGTTTCCAGCCTCTACGTTGTTGCTGTATTCCTTTGTATAGTCAACGCCCTCTGTGAGGAGAATGTCACCATACTTAACTGTGACCTTAGGATCCTTTACTGTTCCGTCATATACAAGACCGAAATCAGCAACTGTTACATTCGCCTTCTCAACTGACTTCTTCTCTGCGCTCTCTGTGTAAAGCTTCTTTCTGTCGCTCATGTTGTAGAGAGTTGTCTTTCCTGTCTTAAATCTGTCATATGATACAAGAGCATATGTAGCCTGCTCTGTAGCCATCATGTTTACTGAAAGTTTTCCATTCTGTGCTGCATGTGCAAATCCACCTCCATCAATATAGAAGGAAAGCATTGCATCCAAGATAGAATTCATGTTCTTTACATACTGTGGATCTGTGTCAGCATCTCTTCCAAGGTCAGAAAGCGCACATACTGTCTGAGCGCAGCTCTCTGAGTTTACAGTTCCCCATGAGCCCATGCCGCCATTTGATAACTGCTGATCAGATATAGCCTTCATTCCACGGTTTACCGCTGCCTTTACATCGGCATTTGTATTGTAATATGGTGCAAGAGCCTGAACAGCCATTGTCGTGATGTCAGGATCAGCCTTTGAGCCCCACAGAGCCCATCCGCCGCTGCCTGGGATCTCATTGTCAAGTATGTACTGGATAAGTCCCTCTCTTGTTGTCTGTGTAGCTGTGCTGTCATCTGGCAGCTCAGGGATCTCATAATCTCCTGTGTCAAGAGCGATAAGAGCATATATAGGGCCATTTATTCCCTGCCATACAACATCATCAAGATTCGCAAGTGGCTCAAGAAGGTTGTAGCCACCTACATTTGTAGGATCTGCGCCGATTGCTGTAAGGCCAATGATAACTCGTGAGTTGTCTGTGAGCTTACGTGAGTGAAGCTTGTTGCTTCCTATATTCTGAACGTACTTTACAACATTGTTGTAGTATGCTGTATACCACTCAGGATCCTCATATCCATACCTGGCAAGAGCCAAAACTGCCCACTCGCCACCTACAGAACCGACCTCAGCCTCTGTGACTGTGTTTCTGATATACTTGATCGAACTGTCAAGCATCTCCTTGTAGGAGTCAGATGTGTTGTTTGCTTTGAGATCTGTCTTGATGGTGAAATATGACTTGTATTTTCCTCCCAATGAAGAAACCGAGAAATCAAGACCATTTGTTATATCATAAGTCTCCTTTGAAACAGACCATCCATCGATCACTGCATAGTGGCTGTTTAGACTTGTATCCATGGTGATGTATGCGGCCTGAGCCTCATTTGCAGGGACAGAAACCTCAAATACAAAAGGATCTTCCTCTGTACCTGCTGCCTTTGTCTCCTCACCATTTATATAGTAAGTATTTGTCATGTTGTAGTTCGCATCAAATGTCGTCTTCTTTGACATATTGAATGTCTGTCCTGCAACTGTGAGTGTCTTCACATACGGATTGCCGTAGTAGCCATTTCCGATATCATCGGTCGTCGTATCTTCGTTGCATGTATAATCAAATCTGAGACTATCTCCATCACTGAGAGCTATGCTGCTCATTCCCCAGTTTGAATAGTCGTCATTGTCATAGGCAAGCATCCAGCCTGAATATCCCACACCTGCGCCAAGACCATTGATACTGCTCACATATCCGCTTGATACTCCTTCAACTGATACACCAGCCTGGTCAAATGCCTTCTGTACAGCCTGCGTTGTAGTTGTGTCCGCATCCACCTCGACTGTCTGTTCCATTATGACACCTGTCTTCGAGGCGCCCTCGATTCCGGCATCCACTGCCGTGTAATCGTATGCTGAGACCGTGATCGTCTTGGTCTCTTCCGCTGCATACGCTGTCATGCCACCGCCCCATGGGCTTGTGACAACCGTTGCTGCCGCCATGCACATCGCCATACATGCCGCAAGAATTCTTCTTCTCATAAACGTATCTCCTTTCAATTTTTCCCAGAAAGGCATATTGACAAGTTTCAAAATACCCTTCTCTCGAAGAATTAGATATATAGCAAGCGATCTGACTCGACAGGGGCACTCCCCTGCATACAGTAATGGCTGTTGCGACGGATTCTCACCGCACTTCCCTTCTTTTTACGCCGGAACATCTCCGGGACTATATATCTAGCGTGATCCAATGTCACACCAAAGCAATATTAACAACGCCAGCGCTCAGTGTCAACCTTATGTAAACATATAAGACAATTTATTTCTCATAAATAAGCAAAACAAAAAGCCGGCCACACAGTCCAATGCCCCCACCTACAAAGTCAGAAGGCCGACCCATGTAGGTGAGGGGGTACTATGATATCTGCAATCGGTAGCGCGGACTACCGAGCTTCGATGCTTCCTGCCGAGGTGTAAGCAGCAACGCCCTTATCGCTGCTGGAACCGAGTGCATATGGAAGTAAATCGAAGCGACAGTAGTCAAGCGTGATTGAAGATACCACAGTACCCCCTCACTAATGGGCCAGCCTTCGTCCGTCGTCCATCCTCACAACAATTTCTTAAAATCCTCCAGACAAACCGGTCTGGAGAAATGATATCCCTGATAGTACGTGGAACCATACCTATGAAGGTAATCGAACAGCGTCTTGTCCTCGACACCTTCAATGCAGCTCTTGTATCCGAGTTCATGAGCACATGACACAACCGCCTGTACAAGAACCTGATTAGGCTTGCTCTCCTGTATGCCCCTGACAAATGACATATCGACCTTAAGCTCATCTATCGGTAATTCCGTGAGTAGATTTAAGGTAGCATTTCCCGTTCCAAAATCATCAATGGCGATCTTTATTCCAAGTTTCCTGAAATATTGCAGCTCATTTTTCAGAAATGCTATATCCATATTCTTACATCTCTCTGTGAGCTCTATGCACAAATACTCAGGAGGGAACTTCGTCTTTTTTAATATATCCACAACAGCCTGCCTGAATCCATGATTCTCAAGCTGAGTCGCTGATATATTGACATTCACCACAAAATCAGGTCTGATCCTGCGAATCTCCATACCATCCGTGAGTGCCTGCTCTATTATCCAGTTGCCAAGTTCAAAGAAACACGGCTCCATCTCAAGCCACGGTATAAATATTCCCGGTGGAACCACTCCAAATTCCTTGTGTTTCCATCTGAGAAGAGCCTCCATACCTACTATGTGTCCTGTCTCGGAATTTGCTATAGGCTGATAGCACATGAAAAAGCCTTCCATGTTGTTTGCCACACATTTGTGTATTGTGCTGTACAGCTGCAGCCTCATTCTATCATTGTCCTTGATCTCCTCATTGAAGAATACAAGTTCACCATGATGATCCTCCTTGGATCTCTCCAGGGCATATTCCACACTGCTCTTTATCACGTCCTCATCGGCCCCTACATGGTCATATATCAGACCACCTCCGTACAATTTAAGCGGGATCGATGTGCCATTCAGACCTACATTGTCAAGTGCAAGATTCTGTACATGTCTGTATACCTCTTTGAGTTCCTGTTTGGTATACACGTTTGAACAAATCGCAAATTTTGCACCGTCAAGTCTGAACACGAGTCCCTTTCCACCGACGACATTTTTGAGCTTTGTGGCAAAATCCTTAAGAACAGCATTGCCATATGCATATCCATACATCATATTGATGCTGTTGAACATAGATATTCCTATTGCCAGAATGCTCATCGTCTGCTTGTTTCTCAAATGTATAGATATATACTTGGTATACTCATGCTGATTGTGCAGGTTCGTCACCGGATCAACCCCGTCTATGACACCGTGGTTTATGACAGTTCCTACAAAGAACTCCGGATCACCATTTTCTTTCTTGGTGATGAAACCTCTGCAGGTACAGACCACATATTCACCATTTTTGTTTCTCATTCTATATTCTACATCATGATACTTTTTGCGCCCCGCAAATACCTCTGTAATATCCTGTTCAAATATTTCTCTGTCATCTGGATGTATAAGCTTCTCCCACACTTTCTGTGTATCATATATGTATTGCCCCGGAAGTCCAAAGTAATCCACCGCACTTGCAGACCATTTTGTAACATTCGTATCGAGATCATCCATAAATATATAATTTCTGAGTGTTGTAGCTGCAAGGGCATCAAATATCCTGTCTGTCTTTCCAAGGTTCCTGTAGTGCGGAATTCCATCCTCTGTAGCTCCTACAGCTATATTCGCCTCATTCTCCACGCTCTCGCGCCTCTTGACCTCAGGATGCTTCGAATAGAATCTCTTCTTATCCTCATACATCCGTCTTTCGGCTTCGTTCATTATCTTGTCTATGGAATCAGCCTCAGCCCTCCAGACTGCACCGAACGCAACCGGAGCCTCCTCCTGCTCGTCAATTACCTCTTTGTATCTGGCGATCATTGAGTTAAACGACTGCTCGGTAATATCCATAATGATGACAACAAATTCATCGCCGCTTATCCTATAACATGCATTTTCGCCAAAATGCTGCGCCAGCATCTGCGATACCCTCTGAAGATAGAGATCCCCTTCTTTATGTCCATAATGATCATTTACATACTTCAGTTTGTTCACATCGTTAAATACAAATCCTACCGACCGCTTATCCTTTCGGTCCGCGTACGCGTCACACAGAATGTTAAATGCATTTCTATTGCCAAGATGAGTAAGTGCATCCTTGTAGCTGTAAAATTCCAACAGCTCCTGTTTCTCTATGCTCTCAGAATACTCCTCATGTATATCCCTCGTATAAAGATAGAATACCTTATTGTCATCTCTATAGTCAGCAGTAGGTATGACCTCTGTCATCACCCATCTGTACACCATATCCATCTTACGCTTATATCTAATGGTAAATCTGTCATGTCCATTCGCAAAATATTTTATGAGAAACTCAGGAGACAGGCACTTTCTTACCCTGTCCACATCGTCAGGGAATATCTCACCACCCATAGTCATGTCTTTCATGTAATCTCCAAGGCAGTCATGCTTAACCTCATCTCTGCTTCTTATATATCCGCCTCTCAATGTCTCGCAAATATTGTGCGTCACATCAATCCTGAATATACGCCTGTATACCCTTGTCAGTGTCCTAAGACTATCCTCCAGCACCAGGGTGTCAAGGCTGACTGCCCTCATGCCGAACACAACCCATTGTCCGTCCTCTCTCGGCTCTTTCTCAGCTTCTATATCCATGGAAACCCACTCATAGTCCTCGCCAAGTCTCAATCTGAACCTGAAATTACGCACGATGGATCTGGCTCCGGCTTCTATGAGTGCTTTGACATGCTTCATATCACACATATATGCAAATTCTCTGACTTCATCAGGATGACAGCAGTCCAGTCCCTTGTTATCCTTAAAATAGGAAGATACGTCAGAGGTACTTTTATAATTATC
>OMAM01000790.1_pt1 | contig 14168 bp, 11 predicted proteins | sample 1644621 | NCBI WGS metagenome assembly OMAM01 (sample SAMEA103958120, study PRJEB25191) | human gut metagenome | biome: human-associated habitat [ENVO:00009003]; feature: intestine environment [ENVO:2100002]; material: feces | place: Germany | collected 2013/2015 | reverse complement strand
TTATGAGATAAAAACTTATCTCATTCTCAATCACTTATAAAAAATACGTACTTTCCCTTTTCTAAACAAGTCGTTTGCAAGTCCTAAATGAGTCATTTCCTCATCGTATCTGAGTCATTCTGGCTCTCTGCTATCGACAGTTTCGCCTCCTGATTGATATCATAGCCTTCCTTCTCGATTACGCTCCAACCTCTACCTTGTTTTCTGCGTAATCTTCGGAATCCCATTCTTTCCATGACGTTCTGAATGTCTCCACTGGTCACGTTGTTGCGTATGGCAGGGTTGAATCCTATCTTTTCCATGATGTCGGCTGAGGTGGCAAATTTCATATTCGGATTCATCAGGTCGCCTTCTGTCGGCACCCTGAAATACTTGGCTATGAGCTCCTCCAGGAAGCTGTTGGCAAGGAACATCCTGTTGTGCAGTCTTTGCTTCTCCATGTCATCGTAGGTGAGCCAAGGCACCCAGTCACCTTGCTTCAGTTTGCCCTCCTTGCGCTTTCTGATGAGTTCTTTCACGATATATATAGCCTGGGCATAGATATGATCGTGATCGATGGGATATTCGAAGGGGCTCTGGATTTTCTCCACCTCCCATACCAGGCAGCGGCGGTCTTCCTCTTCGCATATCACGTGGCGATTGTTGCTCGTGCCGCAGAGAGAGGCATGGCGCAGCAGCTGACTGGGATATTTGTCGTAGGGCACACGGATGGTTACGCTGCGCTTCGTCACACAACTCTTGAAGGAATTGAGATTCTTGCCATGTGGGGCATCAAACTCGTCGAGACAGATGAGCGCCTTGCTGGTCGTTATCTGCAGGAAATCCTTGTTCTTGTAGTCGGCTGAAGAATCGTTGGCATAGTAGCTTCTGAGGCACTTGGGCAGGAGATTTTCCAGAAATTTGGTCTTGAAGATACCGCCACGACCCACGAGCACCAGCACCAGCTCGTTCACCATCTCCTTGCTGCCCCAGCCATATACCATGCTCACAAACCATTTGCGGAAGGCGTACTTGAAGTACTTCTTGGTGTGATAGTATTCGGGCGCCTCCTTCACCGTGATACGTTCGCAGAGCTGGTCGATGTAGTCGGGATCGCCTTCCTTCCATTCTGGCAATCCCATGAGATAATCCTCGATGGGATTGAACTTTTTCGTGAAATCCGACTTGATGGCGCTTTCCAATCTTTTCTTGTTGGTGCGCAGTCCGTCCATATCCATCAGCGTATAGATGGTATTCTCCACGGTCTCGGTCACCTCCGTCCATTTGTAGTAGAATTCGCTCTGGGTATCGTAAGCCCTGATTTCCACCATGCCGGTCACGGTGTTCAGATGCATCTCATATCGGGTGTTAAGCCACTGCATCAGCACCTTCATGCTCGGGTTGGATCCGTATTTCTCGCCCTTCGTATAGAGATGCCAGCAGCCCCAACCTTCCGTATGATTGAACACCCAGTCCACGATGCTTTTCACACCGTCATACTGGCTTCCATATTCCTCCGTCATCCAGTTGAGCAGTTCTTCCTTCCTGGCACCGTAGTTGAAGCAGAAGGTGGCAAATCGCATGCAGAACTCGTGATGGCTGCCTGGCTCAAATCGGCAGAACCAGCCCTCAGAGAGCTTTTTCACTTGCTCTATCACGTCCTCCGTACTCGCTTCCGTCTTCTTGCCGTTTGCGTTCCCTGAGGATGCGCTGCCCTGGCTCTTTTTGGCGCTTCTACTGCCTTTCGATGAAGTACCGTTGGCTCTATCCGTCTCCAACTTTTTCTCCCTTTCCATCTCCGGTTTCAGCACGGTCTGGTAGAATTTCGTCACCTCCTCAGGTGAAAGGGGTAGGGGTTCCGCATCCCAGTTGAAGTAGGCTTTCTCATCGTGCGCCAGACCGCAGAGACGGGTCATGTCGAGACACTGTCTGTCGGCATTGAGATTCAGCAGCTCATCATAGATTTTGATGGCCTTTGTGATGGCGAGGCGGTGCAGTTCAGTCTCAGTGAGGGTGCAGCCGGGGGGACGCGCATATTTCAGGAGGATTCTGAATCCCCTGCCGCTGATAGTGCGGTAACAAACCATGGTAGTAGGCTTTTTGATAGCCTTTTCCACGGCGTCTTCCAGGATGATGCTTGGCGTATGATCATAGTCGAGCATGGCCCAGTAGGTAGGTTTGCCGAAGTATTCGAGCGTTCTACCATCGGGTTTGAACTGGATTGATGGACAGATGGCAGCAGAGTTTCGCTTTTTGTTATCAGCAGCTTTTCTGTCGATATTTACCATTTGTCGGTAGTCATCCGTATGAATCTTGATGAATCTGTCTTGCATGATGAGCCATTCCAGTTCCTTCTTGCTTGACAGAGGTTTGTGGCTACTACTTCTGAGCGAAGTAAATAGCGAGGGCATGGTTTCTTCCATTAGCTTCCAAGTTAAATTGTTATTTTGGAAATTAGTTGAGGTCTGAAGATTGTTACTGTTTCAGATGAATGTCTCCATTTTGAATCAGGATGTTGGTATTTTCGACGAAGTGTGTACTTTGAATGAACTTATCGGTCATTTTGAAAGCGTTTATTTTTTCTTCACGTTCTTCTATCGTTTGATTGTGTTCCAGGGCCATGTAGGCTGCATAAAAATCACTCTCTCTATGTCCTTTTTCATGCATGTTTACTTGCTCTTGAATGTCCTTTTCATGGAGGATAGCGATAATCGTTTCTTTCATTTCTATCAGCTTAATCACAGAGATAACTCCTGTTTCAAATCTCTCAATTAACTTTTTGTCGAAATGACCAATTTCCTGCAGTTTTTTATCACTGATATCATTTTTCTGTATTTGCCGGATCAAGAATACTTGTCGGTTTCTTATCCAGTTAACAGCGGTCTCCAAAGCCTTCAGTTTTTCTTCAGAATAAACTGGGGGCACTTTTTTTGTTTCTCCCTTTTGTTTGCTTGATTTCTCCATTTTCTTGCAATTATTAATATCATGCTGCAAAGTTCATCAAAAAATGCCAGATAGGGTGGGGGGTTATATAGAACCCCAAAAGTGCGAAAAAAATAACCTAATATTTTGAATCTTTAACAGTTGGGGCTTTCCTGTGTATTTAAAATCTCCTGCCAAACCATCCTTTCGATAAAAGGAAAATAAAACTTTACAAAGGAGAGCCAAAGGTGTCGGTGACACTTACTTTTCATCTTTTTTTTATGCATTGGAGCCACTACCCTCCAATTTGGATGTCTCCCTCTGATTATCAATCTTTTATCTATTTTCGCGCGGTAAGTCATAAAAAAAAGAGTATATAAAAGTGTCACCTGTCACCGTTTTCTGCTGAGCCTTTTATTGGAGCCAGTTTGTTGGGTGACACCTGTGACACGAGTTTTCAGTTTTTTTGTGGAGGGGTCTGTCACCCCTGTCACCCATCGGTATTGCGAAAAAATTGGAAAAATGGGACAATTTATTGAGGTTAGAACTAAAAACTGTTGAAATGTTTGGCGTATTCAAATTAAATTCGTATTTTTGCAATGGTATAAAATATAGGCTTATGGTACATGTAAATGAAAACATATGCATACGTTTGCTGTCAAAAAACTCTTCTCTGCTGCAAAGGCACAATAACTACACGAAATAACAATCGCTATATTGGAATATTTTAATAAAATAGTTTAATTTATAATGATTATCGCAAAATTTAATGTATATTTGCAGCAAAATTCGGTGAATTTATGAGACTAAACAAGATAAAAGATGTCTTAGATAGCAAGGGAATTTCAGCAAGTATGCTGTAGAACTTCTGATAATAAAATATTATTTGAATATGGGCATAAGCAAAGATTTAACAGAAGAGGACATCAAGTTCCGCTATATCAACGAAGCCATCACAAGCAAGGGATGGTCAAAGGATAGTATATTCATGGAACAGAAGGTTAAATTTACTGACGGTAAAATTAGCCTTCACGGTAATCTTGTGCATAGAGAGAAACCGAAGTTTGCCGACTATGTACTTTATGCAAATAAGGCAACACCCATTGCTATTGTAGAAGCAAAGGATGCCAATCATTCTGTTTCTCATGGATTGCAACAAGCCATGACCTATGCCCAACTGCTTGATGTAAAGTTTGCATACAGTTCAAATGGTGAAGGTTTTGCCGAACATGACTTCTTGACAGGCAAGGAACGCACTTTTGCCATGGACGAATTTCCAACAAAAGAAGAACTTGTCGAAAGATATAAAAATGGGGCTAACGATGGAAACGGACTTAACGAACAAGAGCTGGCTATCATAGAGCAGCCTTTTTGCACTGGTCAGAATATATTTCCGCCACGATATTATCAGCGCAATGCCGTAAATCGAACTGTCAATGCTATAGCAAAAGGGCAAAATCGTGTCCTTCTTGTCATGGCAACTGGAACAGGCAAGACATACACTGCATTTCAGATTGTATGGCGTTTACTTAAAAGTGGTTTAAAGAAGAAAGTGTTGTATCTTGCAGACCGAAACATATTGGTTGACCAATCCATACAGCAGGACTTCAAGCCATTAGATAAGGTAACGCACAAGATAGATTACTCAAAAGACAAGAATCACTTGGAAGAATTGGGTTCTTATCAAGTGTTCTTTGCACTCTATCAACAGTTGATTGGACAGAATGATGCCAAGAATTATCAAGAGCTGTTCCCTAATCCAGACTATTTTGATCTTGTTATCGTTGATGAGTGTCATAGAGGTAGCGCAAAGGATGATAGCAACTGGCGAAACATCTTGGAATACTTTTCTTCGGCTACTCATATAGGTATGACTGCAACACCAAAAGAAACAAAGTACCAGTCAAGTATTGGCTACTTTGGTGAGCCTATATATACATACAGTCTTAAAAACGGAATTGAAGACGGTTTCCTTGCTCCTTTCAAGGTAATCAATATCACAACCAACATTGGTGATGAATGGAGACCGACAAAGGGACAAAAGGACATCAACGGCAACGAGATTGAAGACCGTATCTATAACAACAGCGACTATGATTATAACATTGTTATAGAAGACCGCATAAGGGAAGTTGCGCAAGAGATAACCAACTATCTGAAAAGTACAGATCGCATGGCTAAGACCATCGTGTTCTGTGCTGATGAAACTCATGCGGAACGTATGCGTATGGCTTTGGCTAATGCCAATGCTGACATGTGCAAGAAAAATCCTGACTATGTGGTTCGCATAACTGGTAGCGATGAGTATGGAAAAGGCAAACTGGATTATTTTATTTCAGTATCTTCAGAATATCCTGTGATTGCAACAACCAGCAAACTGCTCTCTACCGGTGTGGATTGCAAGATGGTAAAGCTGATAGTACTTGATCAGCAGATTGGCTCCATGACAGAGTTTAAGCAGATTATCGGTCGTGGTACTCGTCTTCGTGAGAAAGAAGGAAAGACATACTTCACAGTAATGGATTTCCGCAACGTGACACGCTTGTTTGCAGACCCCGATTGGGATGGACCGATAGAGATAGACCCAAACTATCCTGCAAAACCAAACGAAACGGATCCACGCACATTTCCAGATGATACTGACACTCCTCCGTCCACGGCAAATGCACCAGTTACACACTCAAAACCGGTTGTTGATAAGGATGGATGCCAAGTGATGGTTGTCAATAAGGTAGTGTCCGTTTACGATGCCGATGGCAAGCTGCTTCGCACGGAGAGCATTACCGACTATACGAAGAAGAATATCCTTGATTCGTTTGCTACCATTGATACTTTTACCTCCAAATGGAATGAATTAAAGAAGAAATCAGACATTGCGGATATGCTGAAAGAAAGAGGTATAGACCTTGCGGATTTAAAGACTTCACAGGAAATGAGCAATGTGGATGATTTTGATTTCATCTGTCATATCGCATACGGCAAGAAGACCCTGACGAGGCGGGAACGTGCCGAGCAAGTGAAAAAGCGTGATATATTCACCAAGTATGGTGAGCAGGCACGACTGGTACTTGAGGCTTTGTTGGAGAAGTACATGGAAGAAGGCATTTCAGAACTTGAAAGTCTTACTGTGCTTGAAAACGATCCTTTCCGCCGATTTGGCTCAAAGGCAAATATAGTAAAGTTCTTCGGTGGGAAGAGAGATTATCTGAAGGCGGTAAAGGAGTTGGAGCAGACAATATATAATATAGCATAAAAATAGAATCTTTTCGAAAAGCCAAACGAACAGAGCCAAGTTTGCTTGAACTATGTCGTGGCGAGAAAAGATGCACAAAGTGAAACAAAATATGAGTTTATCAAATTTCGTAAAACGAGTACGCAATATCATGCGCAATGATGCCGGTATCAACGGTGATGCGCAACGCATAGAACAAATGGCGTGGATGCTGTTCTTGAAAGTCTATGACGAGAAAGAGAATGATTGGGAATTGGACGATGATGATTACAAGTCTATTATTCCAGAAGAATGCCGTTGGCGTAACTGGGCGCATGACGATGGAAGCGGCAATGCCTTGACAGGTGATGAGCTGCTTTCGTTTGTCAACAACACATTGTTTGTGGAACTCAAAAACATAGAGGTAACACCAACTACTCCTATCCGTCAGGCGATTGTAAAGACCACATTTGAGGATGCCAACCAATATATGAAAGATGGAGTCCAACTTCGTCAAGTACTGAATGTGATTGACGGTTTGAACCTTGGCGACTATGAAGAGAGTCATGCTTTTGGAGAGATATACGAGACAATCCTCAAAGAAATGCAGTCGGCAGGTTCCTCTGGTGAGTTCTACACCCCAAGAGCCTTGACCGAATTTATGGCAGAGATAGTCAATCCGCAGATAGGTGAGAAAATGGCAGACTTCGCCTGTGGTACAGGAGGTTTCATCACAAGTTGGTTGGGTGAATTGGACAAGAAGGTAAAGACTGCTGAAGACCGCAAAGAGTACAATCACTCTGTATTTGGCATAGAAAAGAAACAATTCCCGTATATGCTATGTGTGACAAACCTGTTGCTGCATGGCATAGATACACCATTGGTATATCACGACAACTCACTTACAAAAGATGTACTCAACTATACAGACGGAGACAAGTTTGATGTTGTGTTGATGAACCCACCATACGGTGGTAACGAAAAATCGGATGTCAAGTCACATTTCCCTTCAGATATGCGCAGTAGCGAGACTGCCGACCTCTTCATGGTGCTTATCATGTACCGACTGAAGAAGAATGGTCGTGCAGCAGTCATTGTTCCAGACGGTTTCCAGTTTGGAGCAGACAACACAAAGATAGCCATCAAGACCAAGCTGCTCAGAGATTTCAACTTGCATACCATTATCCGTTTGCCAGGCAGTATCTTTGCACCTTACACTTCGATTGCCACGAACATTTTGTTCTTCGACAATACCAGAGCGGATGGTGCTCCAGAAGGTTATTCTACAAAGGAAACGTGGTTCTATCGTTTGGATATGCCAGAGGGTTACAAGCATTTCTCCAAGACAAAGTCCATGAAGTCAGAGCATTGCGACCCAATCCGTGAGTGGTGGAACGACCGTAAGGAGATTATTATTGCTGATGGCGACGAGAAATCACGCTGCTATCCTGTTAAGGAACTGATAGATTCTGATTGCAACTTCGACTTATGTAAGTTCCCGAAAGAGGATGAAGAAATCTTGCCTCCTGCCGAATTGCTTGCCGACTATTTCAAGAAGCGCAAGGCTCTTGATCATGAGATTGATAAGACATTGGCAGAGATACAGCGTATATTGGGGATTGAGGTGAATGTGGACGAATTGTAATAATTATACAAAAAGGTCAACCGATGGTTGCCCTTTTGATTCTGAATTGGCTAACCACTGGTTAGCCAATTCAGAAGATGAGAAAAAGTTTAGATAAATAATTTGTAGATTGGTATGGAGAATAAAGAGTTAGCAAAAAATAATGATGCTGCCTATCAAAAGTTGGTTGACAATATAACTACGCTATGGGGTGAATCTAAAGCTAAAGCCATTACTGCGGTAAACACAGAATTACTTGATGCCAATTGGCAGACAGGTAAATATATAGTGGAATTTGAACTAAAAGGTAAGGACAGAGCTGAGTATGGTAAACAGTTACTTGTGAACCTTTCCAAAGACTTAACAACAAGAAATGGAAAGGGTTTTAACCGTTCTAATCTCGTCTATATGCGTAAGTTCTACCTCGCATTTCCAATTTGTGGGACAGTGTCCCACAAATTGACATGGAGTCATTATTACGAACTATTGAAGTGTGATAATTCTCTCGAAATGAAGTTCTATTTTAATGAGTGTATAAAAGAAGGCTGGAAAGTTCGAGAACTGAAAAGACAGATGAAAAGTTGTCTGTTTCAGCGACTTGCACTAAGCACAGACAAGGCAGGAGTTCTTGCTTTGGCTAACGAGGGGCACCAAGTGCAAACTCCGCAAGACATCATCCGTGACCCTTTCGTGCTTGAATTTGCAGGACTTCCCAAACAGAAACGCTATAAGGAGAGTGACTTGGAAAAGGCTCTTAAAGACCACATGGAGCAGTTTCTTTTGGAAATGGGACGTGGTTTTGCATTTGTGGGCAGACAATACTCCATGCAGATAGGAAGCCGACAGTTCAAGGTGGATTTGGTATTCTACCATTGTATCTTGAAATGCTATGTGCTGATTGACCTGAAGCGAGCAGAGATAAAGCATGGTGACATCGGGCAGATGAACCTCTACCTTAGCTATTTTAAAACAGAAGTATGTCAACCTGACGATAATCCACCAATTGGCATAGTTTTGGGAGCAAGAAAAGACGAACTTCTGATGGAGTATGCCTTGGAGGGTATAACCAATCAATTGTTTGTGGCACGTTACCAACTTTATCTGCCAAAGCGTGAAGAACTGCAAGCGCAACTTGACAAGTTGTTGGACGAAACAGAGTAACAACAATAAAATAAGGACATTTCGATTTTATAGCATAATTATGAAAAGTAATATTGGAATACAAATCATTTTGTCTATTGTACTGACTATGTGCAGTGTCAATATAAATGCACAAACGGTTGGATATACATATCGACCTTTGGCTGCCGAGGGATGCAACATGAAATATAGCGTTGCAAAGCAGGATACGGCATATTACATTATCGCAACCGTAAAGTCAGACAGGCTGAATTTCCTAAAAGAATCAACCATGTTGTTGAAAACATTCGATGGTGAAGTTATTAAACTTTATGGTTCTCAGATTGGTAGCGGTTCTGAAACGGCAGGTATTGTCTCTGGCAATATAGTCCTTCCAGTGACAGAAATCAGTTCTACAGCTCAATTCAAGATAAGTCCACAACAATTTGAGTTGTTGAAAAAAGGCGTGGCTAAGATAAGGTTATCTACCATACCTATTGAGCATGAGCGGACATTTGCCAAAGATAAAATAGGCAAGAAACTTTATCAGTTCTTCTTGAAGCAGAAAAATAAGGACAATGATTTCTAACTATAGAAAATTATAATGAACGGAAAGCAATTAAAGAACAGCATATTACAATGGGCGATACAGGGAAAACTTGTACCGCAAGACCCTCATGACGAACCTGCAAGCGTTTTACTTGATAAGATTCGTCAAGAGAAAGAACGCTTGATCAAGGAGAAGAAAATCAAGCGTGACAAGAACGCATCCATTATCTACCGTGGTGAGGACAATTCCTATTATGAAAAGATGCTTGCTACGGGGGAGGTGAAATGCATTGATGAGGAGATACCGTTTGAAGTGCCTAAGGGATGGGAATGGTGTCGATTAGGAGTAATCTCAACTTATGCCCAAACAAAGAGAAAAATCAACGCATCGAATGCCGATACTCAATTATGGGGATTGGATTTGGAAGATATAGAAAAAGGAGGAAGATTGCTGAATATTAAAACTGTTGGTGAGCGAAAAGCCATCGGTGACAAGACCGTCTTCAACCGTGGTGACATTTTATACAGCAAACTTCGTCCATATTTATTAAAGATACTTGTTGCACCTGAAGGAGGTATTTGCACTCCCGAAATCATACCTTTCACTTGCTACGGCAATATATGTAAAGATTACATTGTTAGCTTTTTGAAATCACCTTACGTAGATGATTACATTAATTCTGCAACATTTGGTGTAAAAATGCCTCGTGTAAGCACAGAAACAATGACGTCTCTGTTAGTTCCACTTCCACCTCTTTCTGAGCAGTTCCGTATTGATACAAAAGCAAAGGAGTTGATGCCATATATAGATGAGTATGGAAAAGCGCAGGATAAACTTAATAAGTTAAATGAAGAATTTCCCTATACTATTCGTAAGAGCATCCTTCAAGAGGCTATTCAAGGAAAACTTGTACCGCAAATAGCAGAAGAAGGTACAGCGCAAGAACTGCTTGAACAAATAAAGGCAGAGAAGCAGAAACTCGTTAAAGAAGGCAAGCTAAAGAAGTCTGCCCTCAACGATTCTGTTATTTTCCATGGTGACGATAACAAGTATTATGAGCAGATAGGCAAAAAATGCTTGGATATAACTGAGCAAATTCCCTTTGAAATCCCAAGTAATTGGGAATGGTGTAGAGTTCGTAATGTATCAAACTCTTATATTGGTCTAACGTATAAACCGACAGATATTGATGAGAAAGGAACTATCGTATTACGTTCCTGTAATATACGAAATGGCAAGTTAGCATTAGATGATATTGTAAGAGTAAGTTCTTCCATATCAGAAAAATTGCTTATAGAGGAGAATGATATTATAATTTGTGCAAGAAATGGGAGCAAGCGGTTAGTTGGAAAATCGGCTCTTATAAGGAATTTGACAGAGCCAATGACATTTGGCGCATTTATGGCAATATGTAAAACTCCTATTTACGAATATATGTTTGCTTATTTGCAGTCTGATTTGTTCTTTGGGCAGTTGAGAGATGTGAGTAATACAACCACAATCAATCAACTAACCCAAAACAAATTCAATGATTTTCTTATTCCGATACCACCTGTAAAGGAACAAGAGCGTATTGCTTTCAAAATAAGCCAGTTATTTCAAGAGTTGCGCTGACAACTCTATCTTTTGGACTATTCTTTTCTGCTCTTGTAATGGTGGAATGCCTATTATAAGACCATAGAAAAGTTCTTTGTTGAGGTGTGGAATTGCTGCACCTTTCTTGGAGTTGCGCAATGTCTCTTTATAGAACTGTATAAAAGCTAAAACATAAGGTTCGTACATTGAGGAACTTATCCATAACTGCTTGAATGTACTACCCATATAGCCATCTTGTGGTACGATGAAAACTTCACCAGAGTTTTCACCGTCCACAAGCATTATATTGTCACCTTTATATACAAGTTTACCTTGTTCTACTATTGTTTCAGAGCTTTTACCACGTAAGTATTTTGCATCTAACAAGCATTGCTTGCCAATGGTTTTCAAGCCGTCTGTAAGGTGACAAACAGCATTTAATCGAGCAATAGACCAAGTACTTGGAAAGTCAAAAGAAAGTTCCATCTCGGTTACTTCGCTCCCTATTTGCTCATAATACTTGTTACGGACTTAATCTTTTGTACTATACGCAGTTGTTCTGCAAATGGTGGTAGTGGAACAAGATAGCTTTTTACAGTCTTTGTTGCTAATTCCTTTTGCTTTGTACTTCCGTCTGATTTGTCTTCAATAACAGACTGAACTGTATTACTTGCAAAATAATAGTACAGGTATTCAGAAACGATGTACGTTTTGTATGGACGAATAACTGTAACATGGCTGTCAGCAACAGCTAATTCATAAGGGTTAAGTAGCGTGTAGTATATAGCCATTCTACCCAATGTTCCCAATCCTGTAGAGTTCCACATCAAATCTCTATCTTGTAAGAAATACTCACTATTATAAGATGTAATACTCTGTGGCTCAATAAACTTTGCTTTTTCTATGGAAAATCCAACCCATTGATTGCATTTTTGAGCAACAACAGGATATTTCTTTATAGGGCTATATTTGGGTGATTTGCCTCTATGAATAAAAGAACAAATATCGTCAAGTCGTACCCACGCCCAATTTGACGGTATCTCAAATGGTATTTCTTCATCAATACATACAGCCCCATCTTCCGACTTCTCCCAATACTTGTTATCGTCACCACGGAAGATAACAGAATCGTTGAGGGCAGACTTCTTTAGTTTACCCTCTTTTACGAGTTTCAGCTTTTCTTCTTTTATCTGTTTGAGCAGATCTTTGGCTGTTCCTTCCTCGTTTATTTGTGGCACAAGCTTGCCTTGTATTGCTTCTTGTAGAATTGCAGACTTTAATCTTTCATTTAGTTCCGAATTTAGCTTCTTTTGTTTCAGAAACGTTGTTTCGTATTGATGAACCAATGGCATGATTGTATTTATTTTATCTACGATTCTAATTTCTTCCTTTAATGGAGCTAAAGGAATAAGCATAGATAATACATGCCCTAATTTCAAATTTGCCTGCGCAGACCCACCTCCTTGATGAGAAACTGTATAATGGAAATATTCCGAGTTTATAACGTAATACATATACTCTAACATATCCTCAAGCCAAGGACGCATTTTTAGAACTCGTTGGTTTAGCAAGGCGGTATTGTTGGCTTTATATATTGCCGTCTTACCCAATGGTTCTGGATTATCTGATTGAGAAGACAAACACATCAACAAATCTCCCTTTTTTATAGCACTAGCCAACATCTTTGTTGATGGATTTTCTACATAGTCATTATTAGGTTTAAGTACTACTTCATAGGTCATTAAATTTCCGCTTTTAATAACAGGCAAACCTTTTCCTTCCTTATTCAATTCTGATGATGTATAGGCATATCCATTTTGATAGGATATAAGTTCTCCCATTCTACACCATTCCCACCCCTGTGGTATATCAAACGGTATCTCCTCATCAATGCATTTCACCTCCCCCGTAGCAAGCATCTTCTCATAATAGGAACTCATAGAACAAATCCATGCCTATTTATATGGACAACTTTATGTTTTACTAATAAACGAATAGAAATGGAATTAGACAAATTTGAAGAGTTCCTAAGCCAAGGCAATATGGCAAAGAACACGATTTCGGCATATCTGTATGCCGTAAAGGAGTTTGGCTCTCGACACAAAGAGTTGAACAAGAGAAACTTGTTGGTTTACAAGACCTACTTGATTGAGACTTACAAACCAAAGACGGTGAATCTCCGTATTCAGGCGTTGAACAAGTACCTTGTATTTGTGGGCAAGACGAAACTCCGCTTGAAGTCGGTCAAGGTACAGCAGCGTTCGTACTTGGAGAATGTCATCAGCAATGCCGACTACACCTTCTTGAAGAACAAGTTGAAGAAGGAAGACAACTTGGAGTGGTACTTTGTGGTGCGTTTCTTAGCTGCGACTGGTGCCAGAGTGAGCGAACTTGTGCAAATCAAGGTTGAGCACGTGCAAGTTGGCTATTACGACATCTACACCAAGGGTGGCAAGATACGGCGTATCTATATCCCCAAGACATTGCGCACGGAAACAGAAAAGTGGTTGCAGACACTCAACCGTACAAGTGGCTATCTCTTTCTCAATCGCTTTGGCGAGCGCATCACGACAAGAGGCATATCACAGCAGTTGAAGAACTATGCGGTGAAGTATGGCTTGAATGAAAAAGTGGTGTACCCTCACTCGTTCCGCCATCGTTATGCCAAGAATTTCTTGGAGAAGTTCAACGACATTGCCCTGCTTGCAGACCTTATGGGGCATGAAAGCATCGAAACGACACGTATCTATCTGCGAAGAAGTAGCTTGGAGCAACAAGAAATAGTAGATAAGGTTATCACTTGGTAAAATGCCAATAAAGGTTTATAGGAATAAGAGTAGAAAGAAATGCAGGTCTCTTTCTACTCAATCCTTGTAAAACATTTTATCATATGGCATGCATATATCAACGACAACAAATCTATACGTCAGTAAATCATGTTATCATCATATATGCAATTCTTTGTTTACCGATAGGTTTGACAAGCAAACGTATGCAATTTGCAGAATTTAGTACTATTGCCAAATCATTACCTCAATTGAGGTGAAACACTCATAAATCGCTCATTTTAAGCTATTCTGAATATTTGGGCAGATTTTTATATAAAAACTCTCCATCATATTATTTTTTTGCCTTCAGATTTGCATTTTTCAAAAAATAATCGTACTTTTGCCCTCGAAGACGCAATA
>OMAM01000785.1_pt1 | contig 14208 bp, 10 predicted proteins | sample 1644621 | NCBI WGS metagenome assembly OMAM01 (sample SAMEA103958120, study PRJEB25191) | human gut metagenome | biome: human-associated habitat [ENVO:00009003]; feature: intestine environment [ENVO:2100002]; material: feces | place: Germany | collected 2013/2015 | reverse complement strand
CATGGGCAACGAGGGTATGGTGGCATATAACGAGGCCAAGCGCGAGTGCGAGAATCTGGTCAACTATATCGACGCCATCATCAACACCGCCATGAACGGCGGCGACCCCATGACCGTGCAGGAGCCTTCTGCCTCCTGCACCGGCAGCTGCTCTACCTGCGGCGGCTGCCACTGAGCAGAGTTTTCATCGGAACGCGGCTGTGCAACACAGACCGCGTTTTGTTTGCACCGGCGGTTACAGCCCGCAAACCGGCTGACGGAACCATACAAGGGAAAGAGGAAAAACCATGGCAGAGCTTTCGCCCATGATGCAGCAGTATCTTGAGATCAAAAATCAACACAAGGACGAAATTCTTTTTTACCGCATCGGCGATTTTTACGAGATGTTCTTCGATGATGCCGTCACGGCGTCCCGGGAGCTGGATCTTACCCTTACCGGCAAGCAGTGCGGCCTTGCGGAGCGCGCCCCCATGTGCGGCGTGCCCTTCCACAGCTACGAGGGATATGTGGCGCGGCTGATCGCCAAGGGCTACAAAGTAGCCATCTGTGAGCAGGTGGAAGACCCGGCCAAGGCCAAGGGCCTTGTCAAGCGGGACATCATCCGCGTGGTCACACCCGGCACGGTCATTGAGAGCAGTATGCTGCAGGACGACCGTAACAACTACATTGCCAGCCTGTACCTCAAGGGCAAAAAGGCCGGTCTGTGCTTTGCGGATGTTTCCACCGGTACGGCGCATATCACCGAACTGACGGCGGATAAGATCGCCCCGGCGGTCATTACCGAGCTGTGCCGCTACCATCCCAGCGAGGTACTGCTGAACCCCGGTCTGCTGGACTGCCGCGAGGTGACCGCTTACATCAAGAAGAATATGAACTGCTCGGTGGAGCTGGTCGAGGACGAGCGCTATGCGCCCGGGCTGGTGGCGTCTGCGCTGGAAGAGCAGTTTGGCCGCGACTGGCCGCAGACCACCGGCATAGCTGCCGAGGGTCTGGTGCGCTTTGCCATGGCCGCGCTGCTGGAATATCTGCACGATACCCAGATCAAGGGCGTGGAGCGGTTAAAGACGGTTATTACTTACAACGAAGCCCAGTTTATGCGGCTTTCGCCGGTCACCCGGGCAAACCTTGAGCTGACCGAGACCCTGCGAGGACGCGAAAAGCGCGGCACCCTGCTGTGGGTGCTGGATAAGACCAGCACTGCCATGGGCAAGCGGATGCTGCGCAGCTGGATCGAGCAGCCGCTTATTTCCAGCCAGCTCATCAACCACCGCCTGAACGCCGTGGAGGCACTGGTGCGCCAGACCATGGTGCGCGGCGATTTGACCGAGGAACTGCATTACATCGCGGATCTGGAGCGCCTGATGACCCGCACGGTGTACGGCTCTGCCACCCCCAAGGAGATCTACACCCTTGCCCAGACCTGCGACCGTCTGCCCGGCCTGCGCAAGCAGGCAGAGGGCTGCAGCTGCCCGGAGCTTTCCGAGCTAGCCGCCGGCATCGACCCGCTGGAGGATATCAAGGCGCGCATTTATGCCGCAGTAGACCCGGACGCTCCCTCCACCCTCAAGGATGGCGGCGTCATTGCCAAGGGTTACCATGCCGAGGTGGACGAGCTGCGCTCCATCCGCGACAACACCAAGGGGGTGCTGGCGCAGCTGGAAGCCCGCCTGCGGCAGGAGACAGGCATCCCCAAGCTGAAGATCGGCTATAACCATGTGTTCGGCTACTTCATCGAGGTGAGCAACTCCTACAAAAACCTTGTGCCGGAGACCTATATCCGCAAGCAGACCCTCACCTCCGGCGAGCGGTACATCACGCAGGAGCTGAAGGATCTGGAAAGCAAGATCCTTGGCGCACACGAGCGTCTTATCTCGCTGGAACGCCGCCTGTTTGACGAACTGCTGGAGAGCATCGGTGCCCAGCTGGACCGTATCCAACGCACCGCCAACGCCATTGCCCAGCTGGATGTGCTGGCGGCGCTGGCACAGGTCGCTGCGGAAAACAACTACTGCCGCCCCGTGGTGGACGACAGTGATGTGCTGACCATCACCGAGGGACGTCACCCGGTGGTGGAGCAGGTGCTCAAGGGCAGTATGTTCGTGCCCAACGATACCACCCTCAACTGCACCACCGACCGCTGCCTCATCATCACTGGCCCCAACATGGCGGGCAAATCTACCTATATGCGTCAGAATGCCCTCATTGCGCTGATGGCACAGATCGGCTCCTTTGTGCCGGCTGCCAGCTGTCATGTGGGCGTGGTGGATGCCATTTTCACCCGCATCGGTGCATCGGACGACCTTGCCGCAGGCCAGTCTACCTTTATGGTGGAGATGACCGAGGTGGCAGAGATCCTGAAAAATGCCACCGCCAGAAGCCTTGTGGTGCTGGACGAGATCGGCCGCGGCACCTCCACCTTTGACGGCATGAGCATTGCCCGCGCCGTGGTGGAGCATATCGCAGACCCTGCCAAAGGACTGGGCTGCAAGACCCTGTTCGCCACCCACTACCACGAGCTGACCGAGCTGGAAGGCACCGTGGAAGGTGTGAAAAACTACAACATTGCGGTCAAAAAGCGCGGCGAGGACATCACCTTCCTGCGGCGCATCGTGCGCGGCCCCGCCGATGACAGCTACGGCATCGAGGTGGCAAAGTTGGCCGGTCTGCCCGGCAGCGTGACCCGCCGCGCCCACGAGGTACTGCGCACGCTGGAAGCATCTGCCCCCAAAAACAAGGTGGAGCAGATGGATTTTGACGCCTTGCAGGAGTACAATTCCCCGGCAGTGCCCAGCGAGATGATGGAAAAGCTGGAGACCGTGGATGTGGAAACACTTACTCCCATTGAAGCGCTGAACTTTTTGTACGAGCTGAAAAAGACCCTCAAGGGCAGCCTGAACGGCTGACCATAAAATCAACCACAGGGGAGGGAAGATACCATGGCAGTCATCCATGTTCTGGATAAGCATACCGCTGAGCTGATCGCCGCCGGTGAGGTGGTGGAGCGCCCGGCATCGGTGGTCAAGGAGCTTTTGGAAAACTCTATCGACGCCGGTGCAACGCAGGTCACCGTCAGCATCGAGTCCGGCGGCGTAAAGCTGATCGAAATCAGCGATAACGGCACTGGCATTGATGCTGAGTATATCCCGACAGCCTTCATCCGCCACGCCACCAGCAAAATCGAAAAGCCGGACGACCTGAACAGCATCCATACGCTGGGCTTCCGGGGCGAAGCACTGGCTTCCATTGCCAGCGTGGCGCGGGTAGAGCTGCTCACCCGCACCGAGGTGGACGAGTTTGCCACCTGCTACCGCATCGCCGGCGGCGAGGAGCAGGGCAGGGAGCCTGCCGCCCGCGCCGTGGGCACCACCATCCGGGTGCAGGACCTGTTCTACAACACCCCCGCCCGCATGAAGTTCCTCAAAAAGGACTCCAGCGAGGGCACCTTTGTGGCAGATAACGTAGGTCATGTGGCACTCAGCCACCCGGAGGTCAGCGTCAAATTCATCCGGGAAGGCAAGCTGCAATACGTCACCCCCGGCGATGGTCAACTGCGCAGCGCCGCCTATGCGGTGCTGGGGCGGGAGTTCAGCCGTGACCTCATCGAGGTGCACTCCGAGGAAGGGTTGTACCGGGTCAGTGGTCTGATCACCCCGCCCAAGAGCTGCCGTGCCAGCCGCAGTATGCAGCATTTCTACATCAACGGCCGCTATGTGCGCAACCGCACCATCATGGCGGGTATGGAAATGGCGTTTAAGGGCACGACCATGCAGGGCAAGTTCCCGGGCGGCATCCTGCTGCTGGAAATGCCCACCGACCTTGTGGACGTCAATGTCCACCCAGCAAAGATCGAAGCCCGCTTTGCCCGGGAAAACGACGTGTTCGATGTCGTTTATCATGCGGTCAAGCTGGCACTGGCACAGCCCGGCACCGGGGAACGCCGCTTTACCTTTGAAGCGGACAAAAATGAGAAATTCGATAAAGAAAACGATACAAAGAACGAAAATGCTGTAAAGAATAATCACTTTACAGGACTTTCTGCCGTGATTCCGGGTCAGGCAGACCCCGGTGCGCTGCTGCACCGGTGAAAACCCCGGCTTTTACGGCAGATACCCCGCCGGTACAGCCCGCACAGCCTGCCCGTGCGGCTGCTGCTGTGCCCTCGTGGCGGCAGTCTGCCCCCGCAGAGGACATTCTGGATCCTGTGGTCACCCTCCACAGCCCGGAAAAACCGGATGCAACCGAAGTCCAGCCCGCGCCGCAGCCCTTCCGGGCAGCTGCCGGTGAAGCGCAGCTGGATGTGCACCCGGAAACGGACACCGCAGCCGACCCGCTGCTGGATCACATGGCGGCATGGAATACCGTACCCGTCGCCCCGGAGATCGAAGCCGCCACGGTGCCCTATCAGCCGGAAGAACCCGAACAGCCGGAACAGCCGGAGCAGCTGGGCTTTGATGTACCGCAGGGAGAAGAGCCGCTGCGGTATGTGGGCGAAGTTTTCCGCACCTATATTCTGGCAGAGCGGGGAGACGAGCTGTGCCTGATCGACAAGCACGCCGCCCATGAGCGCCAGCTGTACGAAAAACTTGCTGCCAACTACGGCAACGTGCCCAGCCAGCTGCTGCTGCAGCCCGCCGCCATCGACCTCTCCGCAGAGGAAAAGCAGGCGCTGCTGGAAAACCAGCCCCTGCTGGAAAACGCCGGGCTGGACGTGGCCGACTTTGGTGGCAGCACCGTGCTGCTGCGCGCCGTGCCTGCGGACGTAGAACCGCAAAACGCCGAGGACCTATTGGTAGAGATCGCCGACCGCCTGCTCAAGGGCAGCCGGGACGCACTGAACGAGCACACCGAGTGGGTGCTGCACTCCATCTCCTGCCGCGCCGCCATCAAGGCGGGGGACAAGTCCTCCCCGCAGGAGCTTATGGCACTGGCCGAGAAGATCCTCTCCGGCGAGGTGCCGCCTTTCTGCCCCCATGGTCGTCCCTGCGTGCTCAAACTTACCCGAAAGGAGTTGGAAAAGCAGTTTGGACGCATCGTGTAATGCAAAACCCGCCGTGGTGGCTGTGGTAGGCCCCACCGCCACCGGCAAGACCGCGCTGGGCGTTGCCTTGGCGCAGCAGTTTTCCGGCGAGGTCATCAGCGCCGACTCCATGCAGATCTATAGAGGTTTGGATGTGGGCACTGCCAAGATCACCCCGCAGGAGACCTGCGGCATCCCGCACCACGGCGTGGACATCCTCACCCCGGAAAAGACCTTCAGCGTGGCGGATTTCACCGCGCTGGCAGGGGAGTATATTCAGGATATCACCGCCCGGGGACATCTGCCGCTGCTGGTAGGCGGCACCGGACTGTATGTGCAGAGCCTTTTGTATGGGGTGCGCTTCACCGCCGAAAAAGCCCCGGACGGCCTGCGCGAGCAGCTGACCGCCGAGTTGGAAGCCATCGGCCCGGAAGCCATGTACGCAAAACTGCAAGCCGTGGACCCGGAAGCCGCCGCTGCCATCCACCCCAATAATAAGGTGCGGGTGCTGCGGGCGCTGGAGCACTACCACGCCACCGGCAAGCGTCTCAGCGAACAAAAGGCCGATTCGCTGCCGCAGGAGCGCCCCTACCGCAGCCTTGTGCTGGGGCTGGATTTCCCGGACCGTGCAGCGCTGTACCGCCGCATCGACCTGCGGGTGGACAAAATGCTGGAAGCCGGGCTTTTAGCCGAGGCGGAATACGTCTGGCGCAACCGCGAAGCCTTCCGCACCGCCGCACAGGCCATCGGTTATAAAGAATTTTTTCCGTATTTTGAGCAGACTGCAGCGCTGGATGCCTGCACTGAAAAACTCAAACAGGCTTCCCGTAACTACGCCAAGCGCCAGCTGACATGGTTCCGCCACATGGACGGGGTCACATGGCTGGATGCCGGGGCTGAGGACGTGCGGCAGACTGCCCTGCGCCTGACCCAAGACTTTTTATCGAAAGGATGATCCTTATGCCGGAAACCCCTCAGGAACCGCGCCACAAGCTCTCTGCGCTCACCACGCTGGCAGTTGTGATGGCCACCTTTTTGCTGGCGGCGGCAGTGTATGTCTGCTGGCAGGCGGCGCACATCCTTTTCCCTCAGAACGTCTACGAAACGGCGCTGCCTATCACCATCTCCGATACCATTGAAGCGGACGGCGTGCTGCTGTTTGACGAAACCTGCATTTCCGGCAGCGGCAATCTGGGCTACCTTGTCTCGGACGGCGAGCGGGTGTCGGCAGGCACTGCCGTTGCAGAGCTGTACACCGATGCCAATCAGGCAGTGCTGCGCCAGCAGCTGACCCAGCTCACCAGCCAGATCGATCTGTTGCAGCGCTCCCAGAATACCGCAGCCACCCAGCTGGACGGTCTGCTCAAGGAGCGCTCCGGTGCGCTGTACGATCTGCTGGATGCATTGGACACCGCCCGCTACAGCGATGTGGACAGCAGTGCCGATGCCTATCTGCTGGCGCAGAACAAGCTCTGGATCACCACCGGCGATACCGTCGGCTTTGCGGATCAGATCGCGCTGCTTGCCCAGCAGGCACAGACCGTGCAGGCCCAGCTGGGCAACCCCACTCAGATCACCGCCCCCACCACCGGCTACTTTGTCCGGGCTGCCAGCAGCGGACGGCTGAACGCCGGTGCTGCGGACATTCTGGCGCAGAGCCCGGAGCAGCTCAAGGCCTATCTGGACTCTGACCCCGAGATGCCGCTGGATGGCTGCGTAGGCAAGCTGGTGGCCGGGTTCAGCTGGCAGTACGCCGGTGTGTGCTCGGCAAAGCAGGCCGAAAAGCTGCTGGGTTCGGACGGCAAGCCCTTGCGCACGGCAGTGGAGATCAGCTTTCCCGGCCAGAGCGATGCCGCCTTGCGCGCTACCGTCACCGAGGTGACCGTTGATGCAGAAAAGGATGTTGCCCGCTTTGTGCTGCGCTGCAATTCCATCAACGGCGACGTGCTGTGTCTCAACCACGCCCGCGCCCGCATCAGCACCGGGGAGAGCACCGGTCTGCGGGTGCCTGCTGCAGCGGTGCACTACCTGAAGGAGGACGGCACCGAGGCCGAGACGCAGGGCGAAAACTATATCCCCGGCGTGTATGTCAAGTACGGCAACATTGCCCGCTTCTGTAAGATCGACCCCGTGGATGCTGACCATCCGCTGGTCACGGAAGGGGATTACATCCTTGTTTTGCCCAAGGGAACGGACGGTTCTGTCAGTCAGGTAAGGCTTTATGACGAAATAATCGTCTCGGGACAAAATTTATATGACGGAAAACTTTTGTAGTTATTGACATCTGCTGCAAAAAATCAGATAATAGTAAAAGCTATTTGCATTCTTTTTGCAAAGAACGCCAGGCAGCCGGGCGCTGCCCGAATGAAAGGAGCAGATAATTATGTCTTTGCTGGATAGCATTAAAAAGGGCCTGATGGGTGAAGGGGACGAGTACGAGGATCAGTACATCGATGACGGCCCCCAGATGGTGAACAACAACAGCGGCGTCGGCATCGGGATGGATGAAGAGACCGAAGAGCCTGCCGAGGGCACCAGCAAAAAGAACAAGGTGGTCAATATCCACGCTACCACCCAGCTCAAGGTGGTTTTGGTCAAGCCCGAGCGGTTCGAGGATGCCAGCACCATTGCCGACCATCTGAACAACAAGCGTACCGTGGTGCTGAATCTGGAGTCCACCAACAAGGAGGTCTCCCGCCGTCTGGTGGACTTCCTGTCCGGCGTGGCTTATGCCAACAACGGTCAGATCAAGCGCGTAGCCAACAGCACCTTTATCATTACCCCGTACAACGTGGATATCATGGGTGACCTGCTGGACGAGCTGGAGAACAATGGCGCATTCTATTGATCCGGCAGCCGGTGCGGTGCGCGGCTTTGTGCCCGCCCGCAACGATGAGGAACGCTATCTCATGCGGCATATCGAGGATCTTGCCGATGCGGCTTTTTCCCGCGGCATAGCCCGGTACTCCGCGTTCCTCAGCGACCGGGAACAGGATCTTGCCCGGGCGGCACTGGGGCGTGCCGGTGTGCGGGACGGCTGGCGTTTTGACGGCGGCTGGCCCGAAGCCGAGCGCCGGGTGCTTTGTCTGGAGCCGGAGTACAGCTACGGCGAGTGTCCGGTGCGCTGCGTACAGCTGCAGTGCCGGGCGCTGCCCGGTGCGGCGCTTCCGGCGCACAAGGACTATCTGGGCAGCCTGATGGGGCTTGCCCTCAAGCGCGAAGCACTGGGCGATATCCTGCTGCCCGCCGATGCGCCGGGCACAGCCTATGTGTTCGCGCTGGAGCCGGCGGCAAAGCTTATCTGCCGGGAGCTGTGTCAGGCGGGGCGCACCGAGGTGTCCACCCGTCTTTTGGAGCCGGAAGAGATCCCGGCTTTCCCGGCGCCGGAGCGGCAGCTGCTCACTGCCACCGTGTCCTCCCTGCGGCTGGACGCGGTGCTTTCTGCCATGCTGCACGTCAGCCGCGGTACTGCTGCGGAGCTGATCGAAGCGGGCAGGGTAGAGATCAACCATCTGCCGGTAGAAAAGCCCCATGCCCCTGTATACGAGCAGGATGTGTTCACCGTGCGCGGCAAGGGCCGCTTCCGGCTGACCGCATTGCCCGGGAAAAGTAAAAAAGATCGTTCGATCATTGAGTTCTTTCAATATTAAAAGCTATGGGAGGAAATGACTATGCTGACTCCGCAGGATGTCCGCTCTGTACAATTTGAAAAAAACCTCCGCGGCTACCGTACAGAGGACGTGGATCGTTTTCTGGACAAGGTCGAGGAGCAGCTGCAGCAGAACGATGCGCAGGCAGAGCAGCTGCGCAAGCAGATCGCAGATCTGACCGCAGAGAACCAGAAGCTCAAGGGCGAGCTGCAAAGCTTTGAGGCTGACGGCGATATGCTCAAGAGTGCGCTGATCAATGCCCAGCGCATGGGCGAAAACGTGATCCGCGAAGCAAACCAGAAGGCTGAGGAGATCATCCACCGCGCAAATCTGCGGGGCGACGATATCATCCGCGACGCCAACGAGCTGCTGCAAAAGGCAAGCGACCGCGCAGACGAGATCGAGAACGAAGCTAATGAGAAGCGTATGGCGGAGGAACGGGAGTACGACCGCGTCCGTCTGGAGGTCACCCGCTTCAAGGCCGATGTGCTCAATTTGTACCGCAGCCATGTGGAGTCTTTGAGCCGTCTGCCGGAGTTCCAGAAGGAAACCAAGGAAGCTGCACAGGACGCCCCCGCACAGGACGCAGAGCCTGCGCAGGAGACTGCCGCAGAGCAGCCCGCCGCACAGCCTGATGCTGCCCCCGCAGCCGACGCTGCAGCAGCTCCGGCCGAGCAGCCTGCCGAAACGACCAAAACCACCGAACCTGCCGCCCCTGCCGATGACGACAAGGCGGCTGACAGCAGCGAGGATTTCTGGGCAAAGGACGAAAGCCAGCTCAAGCTGGACCCGCCTCCTGCTGATATGAAGCCGGACGAGCCGGACTATGATGCTTTTCAGGGCGTCAAGTTCAGCGAGTAAGGCACCCAACGCAAAAATAGAGGAGAGTGTAAACCATTGGCTAAGAACAAATCGCAGTACGACAGTACGTTGAATCTGCCCAAGACCCTGTTCGAGATGCGTGCCGGCCTGCCCAAAAAGGAACCGGTCATGCTCAAGGATTGGGACGACAACGACCTGTACAACCAGCTCATGAAGCACAACGAGGGCAAGCCCCAGTTCATTCTGCACGACGGCCCTCCGTATGCAAACGGCAATATCCACATGGGCACTGCCCTGAACAAGATCATCAAGGATATCATCATCCGCGAAAAGAACATGGAGGGCTATCAGGCTCCCTATGTGCCCGGCTTTGATACCCACGGCCTGCCCATTGAGCTGAAGGCTCTGTCCTCGGTCGGCGACAAAAAGAAGGACATCTCCAAGCTGGAGCTGCGCCAGATCTGTGAAAAGTTTGCCACTGAGCATATCGACATCATGAGCGACCAGTTCAAGCGTCTGGGCGTTATCGGTGACTTCGAGCACCCCTACCTGACCCTGAAGCCTGAGTTTGAGGCTCGTCAGATCGAGATCTTCGGCGAGATGGCCAAGAAGGGCTACATCTACAAGGGCCTCAAGCCCGTGTACTGGTGCCCGGACTGCCGCACCGCGCTGGCAGAAGCCGAGATCGAGTACGGCGAGGACGACTGCGATTCTATCTTTGTGCGCTTCCACGTCTCGCAGGATCCCAACGGTGTGCTGGCAAAGTACGGCATCCCCATGGATAAGACCTACTTCGTCATCTGGACCACCACCACTTGGACCCTGCCCGCCAACGAGGCTATCTGCCTGAACGGTCAGTTCGAGTATTCCTTCGTCAAGATCGGCGAGGAGTACCACATCATGGCTACCGATCTGGTCAAGAGCGTCATGGACGCCTGCCACATCGAGAACTACGAGATCGTGGGCGAGCCTGTTTCCGGCGCTGAGTTCGAGCTGATGCGCTACAACCACGTCTACCTGCCCAAGGAGGGCTGGGTCATTCTGGGCGACCACGTCACGCTGGAAAGCGGTTCTGGCTGCGTGCACACCGCAGGCGGCCACGGCGTGGACGACTTCAACGTCTGCCAGAAGTATCCGCAGGTGCCCATCACAGTGCCTGTGGATGACGGCGGTTACCTGACTGAGCTGGCCGGCAAGTACGCTGGTCAGCGCGTGTGGGCAGCCAACAAGACCATTCTGGCCGACCTGACTGCTTCCGGCGCTGTGATGGGTCAGGTGCACATCAAGCACCAGTACCCCCACTGCTGGCGCTGCCATCATCCCATCATCTTCCGCGCTACCGAGCAGTGGTTCTGCTCCATTGCCAAGTTCCGCGAGGACGTGTACAAGGCAATTGATACCGTCACCTGGATGCCGGATTGGGGCCATGACCGCATGACCGGCATGGTGCGCGACCGTAACGACTGGTGCATCAGCCGCCAGCGCACTTGGGGCGTGCCCATCCCCGCCTTCTACTGCAAGAAGTGCGGCACCTATCACATCACCGATGCTACCATCAAGGCTGTCAGCGCCCTGTTCCGCAAGGAAGGCTCTGACGCATGGTATAAGTACGATGCCGAGCAGATCATCCCCGCAGGTGAAGTGTGCGAAAAGTGCGGCGCTTCCGAGTGGGAGAAGGACACCGACATCATGGATGTCTGGTTCGACTCCGGCTCTACCCACGCCGCCGTGCTGGACGAGCGTCCCGAGCTGCGTTTCCCCGCCGATATGTATATGGAAGGCGGCGACCAGTTCCGCGGCTGGTTCCAGTCCAGCCTGCTGACCAGCGTTGCAAGCAAGGGCTGCGCACCCTATAAGTCCGTGCTGTGCCACGGCTGGGTGGTGGACGAGCAGGGCAAGCAGATGCACAAGAGCGCCGGCAACGGCGTGGAGCCCAGCGAGATCATCAAGGACTACGGCGCCGATATCATCCGCCTGTGGGTGGCTTCTTCTGATTACACCGTGGACGTGCGCGCCGGTAAGAATATCTTCAAGCAGCTCAGCGAAGCTTACCGTAAGATCCGCAACACCGCCCGCTTCATTCTGGGCAATCTGGACGGCTTTGACCCCAACACCGATTGTGTGGCAGACGACCAGCTGCAGGATATTGACCGCTGGGCACTGGCTGCGCTGGATGACCTGATCGTCAACACCAACGCAGGCTACGCCGTGTACGACTTCAACAAGGTCTACCACGCCGTGTACAACTTCTGCGTGGTGGCTATGTCCAACTTCTATCTGGACGTCACCAAGGATCGTCTGTACTGCACCAACGGCACCGCCCGCAAGGCAGCCCAGACCACCATGTACAAGATCCTTGTCGCCCTGGACAAGATCATTGCCCCCATCCTGTGCTTCACCAGTCAGGAGATCTGGGACTTCATGCCCAAGACCGAGGGTATGAACAAGTATGTGGTGTTCGAGCAGATGCCCAAGGCCGGCCAGTACGCCGCCGACGATGCCTTCAAGGCAAAGTGGGCACAGCTCATCGCCGTGCGCGACGAGGTCAAGAAGGTGCTGGAGCAGGCCCGTGCCGAAAAGCTGATTGGCGCTTCTCTGGAAGCTTCCGTCACCCTGTACTGCAACGATGCCGTCTATGACCTGCTGAACAGCATCCCCATGGACGAGCTGGCCGACCTGATGATCGTCTCCCATGTGGAGCTGGTCAAGGGTGAGGGCGGCGCTGCCAGCGCTGTCGAGGGCTTGGGCGTTGCAGCTGCACACGCCACCGGCGACAAGTGCGAGCGCTGCTGGAAGTACTCTGCTTCCATCGGCAGCCATCCTGCACACCCCACTCTGTGCGCACGCTGCGCCAGCGTTGTGGAAGCATAAGCGTCCCGCATAAATACAAATCTGTTTTGTAAAAGGGCGGCGCTCCCTTGACCGGGGAGCGCCGTTTTTTATAACAGAAACGAGGTAGCCAATGGCATTTGTTCTCTTTAATCTGGCGGCTGTGGCGGCACTGGTCGGTATTGACCAGCTGATCAAGCTGTGGGCGGTGCAGGCTTTGCAGCCGGTTGGCGCTATGCCGCTCATCCCTCATGTGGTGGAGCTGCGGTTCGTGCTCAATCAGGGTATGGCTTTCAGCCTGCTCAGCGGCAAGCAGCTGTTCCTGATCATCGCCACAAGCGCGGCGCTACTGGCGGTCGCCTATGGGCTGTTCTTCCGCAGCCGCGGCAAACGCTTGCAGCAGGCAGCGCTGGTGCTGGTGCTGGGCGGCGGCATCGGCAACCTGATCGACCGGGTGCTCAACGGCGAGGTAGTGGACTACATCAACCTGCTGTTCATGCGGTTTGCTGTGTTCAATTTTGCGGATATCTGCGTTTGCGTGGGCGTGGCACTGTGGGTGCTGGTGATCTTTCTGGATGAGGTCCACGCCGATGATGCCGCCAAGGAGCAATAAACCATGGAACAGCGTGAATTTATCGTAGAGCAGGAGACTGCCGGGCAGCGCATCGACCGCTTTCTCAGCGGCGAGGACACCGGCCTGTCCCGCTCGGCGCTGCAAGCGCTGGTGGCCGAGGGTCATGTGCAGTGCAACGGCAAGGCTGTGGCCAAAAGCCTGAAACTCAAGGCAGGAGACACCGTGCTGCTGGAGATCCCTGACGCAAAGCCCATCGAGGCTGTGCCGCAGGATATCCCGCTGGATATCGTCTACGAGGATGCCCACCTGCTGGTGGTCAACAAGCCCAAGGGCATGGTGGTGCACCCCGCACCCGGCAACCCGGACGGCACGCTGGTCAACGCCCTGCTGTGGCACTGCAAGGGCAGCCTTTCCGGCATTGGCGGCGAGATCCGTCCAGGCATCGTCCACCGCATCGATAAGGACACCAGCGGCCTGCTGGTGGTGGCAAAGGACGACGCCACCCACATCGGCCTTTCCCAGCAGATGGCGGTGCACAGTGTGGAGCGCGCGTATCGCACCATCGTGTACGGCGGCTTTGCACAAGATGAGGGCTTTGTGGAAAGCAATCTGGGCCGCAGCAAGACCGACCGCAAAAAAATGGCGGTCTACCCGGCCACCGAGCCTCACACCAAGTACGCCTACACCGGCTACAAGGTGCTGGAGCGGCTGGGCGAGTTCTCCCTGCTGGAATGCCGCCTAAAGACCGGCCGCACCCATCAGATCCGCGTACACATGGCTTCCATCCACCATCCAGTAGCGGGGGACCCGGTGTACGGCCCTCACAACTGCATCACCAGCCTGCACGGCCAGTGCCTGCACGCCAAAACGCTGGGCTTTATCCACCCCATCACCGGGGAGCAGCTGCGGTTCGATTCCGAGCTGCCGGACTACTTTACCCATTTTCTCGCAACACTCAGGAGGAAAAACACATGAACGATTCTCTGGCATCCACTCTGGTGCTCTGTGATCTGGATAACCTGCTGCTGGGCGAGGATGGCAATCTGACCCAGGTGGTGCGGGATGTTTTGCAGTTGTTCAGCAGCCGCGGCGGCAGACTGACTGTTTTTTCGCAGCGCTCTCCGCGCGCCGTGCGCTCCATTCTGGGCAGCGTGCGTCTGGCAGCGCCTGCGCTGGTGTGCGGCGGCACCATGGCCTACCACTATGCCGACGGCAACCGGGTGCCCCTGTGCAGCTTTGCCCAGCAGCAGGAGCTTTTTACCTGCCTGCCGGATGCCCCCGGCGTGGGTGTCGCCGTGCAGATGCAGGACGGCACT
>OMAM01000778.1_pt1 | contig 14303 bp, 13 predicted proteins | sample 1644621 | NCBI WGS metagenome assembly OMAM01 (sample SAMEA103958120, study PRJEB25191) | human gut metagenome | biome: human-associated habitat [ENVO:00009003]; feature: intestine environment [ENVO:2100002]; material: feces | place: Germany | collected 2013/2015 | reverse complement strand
CACCGACAAAAAAAGTGGTTGGTATCACATTTTGACGTTGGGGTCAAAAGGTCATTTGTTCGAGCAGTTTTCAGGTGAAAAAATGCAAAAAATATGATAGAATAAAAGAAAATGCAGATGAGGTGTTTTCATGTCATACCGCCCCAATCAAAGCCAGCAGCTTTCCATATTTGACCGGAGCCTGCGCTTAACGGAGCGGGAAAGAAAATGTCTGGAAAAATCATGGGCAAAAGTGTTTTCCGATGAGATCTTCCCTGCAATCGATGAAGAACGCTTTCGTGTTCTATACTCTGAAAATGCATCCAGACCAAATACGCCGGTAAACATCATCGTTGGAGCATTGATCATCAAAGAACTCTTTGACCTCTCTGATGACGAAATGGTGGAGAATTTGATGTTGGACATCCACTATCAATACGCACTGCGCACTACCAATTTTGAAGAACAGCCGTTGAGTGACAAAACATTGTCCCGGTTTCGCCGCCGCTGTTATGAATATGAGTGTGCCCACGGCGTGGATCTGTTTCATGACTGTGTCAAGGATCTGAGTGAAAAAATCGCTAAAATGATGGGGATCAATTCCCGTATCAAGCGAATGGACTCTCTGATGATAGAAGCCAATATCCGAAATCTGAGCCGCATTGAACTGTTGTATTCCTGTGTTGCCAGAGCGGTAAAGTACCACCATAAAAACCATACCGGCATGGATCTGTCCGGCCTTGAGCACTACACCGATCCGGACGACCGCAATCTTGTCATTTACCATAGCAGAAATATTGATATTGATACCAGGACAGCAGCGATCATCAAAGATGCGGATATATTGTTAGAGCGCTGTCAGGACAAATACAGCCATGTGAAAGAGCACCAGTTGTTACTGCGGTGTCTGGAGGAGCAGACCGCTATTGATAATGGAGGGCGCAGGCTTCGCATCAAAGGGGAAGAATCACCGAAACCGACATCTCTTCAAAACCCGACAGACCCAGAGGCTACCTTCAGTGCCAAGGCTGGAAAGAAGCACATCGGCTATGTGGCGAATATCGTAGAAACTGTCAGTAATGGCGGTTCTGTCATCGTGGATTACCAATATGAGCAAAATATCTATTCCGATTCCCGTTTCCTTGGCGATCACCTTGACCAGCTGCCACCTCAAGAAGCACCCGCTTTTATTGTGATGGATGGAGCATATTCCGGGCAGATGCACCGGGATGCCGCAGCAGAAAAGAATGTGAAACTGATCAACACAAGTCTGAAAGGCACACCGGTGCCAGACATCTATGCAGATTTTGAGATCAGCGAGGATGGCGAACAAATTTTGCGGTGCCCTGCCGGCCATAAGCCGATCCGTTGCAAATATATTTCTACAAGCAACCAAGTGAAAGCATATTTCCCAAATGAAGCTTGTTCTCAATGTCCACATCTTGAACACTGCCATCCAAAACTCAGAAAATGTTCCAGCTTGATCGTGCTATCCCGCTCTGCCATAGGGCGTGCGAACCAGCAGAGACTCATAGCAGCAGAAGACTTCCGTAATTGGAGAAGGATACGAAACGGAGTTGAAGCGATCCCGGCTATTCTGCGAAACTGTTATCATGTTGATGAGATGCCGGTGCGCGGCAAGATTCCCGGCAAGTTTTTCTTCGGCGCTAAAATTTCAGCAGTAAATTTTAAAAAGCTGCTTCGGCAACGAAGGGGCTTCTGTTGTCATTCCCCAAACCCACTGCTCACATAAAAACATTGGTAAATACCGATAAACAGGATAGATCATCCGGCTGACCTCATTACTTGGTCAGTCGTTTTTTCTTTTATGGCTGGCTTCTTAGACAAAAAACCATGCTTTTGACCCCAACGTCAAAATGTGATACCAACCTCTCAGAGAAAACTCTTGCAAAAGTGTGCGCATACCTCCAGTTTTTTCTGTGTCTTGCGATCTGGCTTTCTATAGTGTTTCCTCGATCTCATACCCGCCGCCGAAAATGATCGTCAGTCTTCCGTCGCTATGTACCTTGATGCACTCGATCATCTGGCGCACGATGCTATCGTCGTACTGCGTTTCATTCGCATTGCGCTCGGCGATGATGTTCTGAATTTCCTCCAGCCGCGCTTGGCGGGAGCCGTCCTTGTGGACGTTCTCTTGAATTGCGGCAATGCGGCGGTTAAGCTGCTCGATCTGATCGGAAATGCCTTTGAATTCATCCTCGCTGCTCTCCACATCCTTTCCGGCCGCGACGGTTTCGTTGACCAGATCCAGCATCCGTTTGTTCAGCGTGTCGATGCGGCGGGTCAGCAGGTCGATTTCCTCCGAACCGCCATTTATGCCGATGGCTTCTCCAATGGTGGCTTTCATGAGCGCCAGGTATGTGGACTCATCCTCTGTGTGAAAGCGGTTTAACGCGCGGACAACCGCTCCGTGCAGGGCTTCTTCCTCTACGGTAATAGAGTCCTTGCAGTGTTTCGTTCCATAATCCAGACGACTGATGCACCGCCAGACGATTTTCTTCCTCCCGTGCGCGGTCCAAGTGACGCGCCGATATCGACTACCGCATTCCGCACATTGCAGCACCTCGGTCAGTGCGTATTTGGAGTATTTTCCGGTTGCGGTGATGGATGTCTTATCTGACTTTGCCCGGAGTGCCTGCCTCCGGATCAATTCTTCCTGTGCGCGGTTGAACACCTCACGGCTGATAATCGCCGGATGATTGTTCTCGACAATGTACATGGGTGCTTCACCCTGATTCGCTTTTCGCGTTTTGGAGATGCAGTCGACCGTAACGGTTTTCTGGAGGATGCAGTCACCACAGTATTTTTCGTTCCGCAGGATATTCATGATCATGTTCTTGCTGAAGCTGAGATTCTTTCCGGGGATCTCAATTTTCTCCGCTTGCAGCGTTTGCGCGATCATCTTGACCGGCTGACCGGCGAGGAACATCTCGTAGATCCGCTCCACGATGGCTGCTTCTTCCGGCACGATTTCCGGCTGCTTATCTTCGCCTTTTCGGTAGCCGAGGAAATTTTTGTATTGAAAGCTTACTTTTCCCTCCTCGAACTTCTTTCGATACGTCCATGTGATATGCTTGCTGATGCTCTCAGACTCGGACTGCGCAAAACCTGCGTAAATGACAAGGTATAATTCACTCTCGTTTTTCAGCGTGTCGATATTTTGTTCTTCAAAGAAGATGCCAATGCCCTGTGCTTTTAAGGAGCGCACATATTCCAGACACTCCACCGTGTTTCTGGCGAATCGGGATACGGATTTCGTGATGATATAGTCGATTTTCCCGTTCTGGCAGTCGCGGATCATGCGCTGAAATTCCGGGCGTTTGTCCGCCCTTGTGCCGGAAATGCCCTCGTCGGCATAAAGGCCGGCAAACTCCCATTCCTTGTTGGCAGCGATCATTTCCGTGTAAACGCGCATCTGGTTCTGATAGGATGTAAGCTGTTCTTCGGAATCTGTGGAGACGCGGCAGTAGGCCGCCACCCGCTTTTGATGGTACTTCTCCTTGTCCACAAGGATGGACTTTTGGGGTTCAATTACGGAAACTGTCCGTTTCGGAATTCTCTGGACTTCCATTCGGTTCTTCCTCACTTTCGCAAATATCGGTTTCTGTTTTTGTATGCAGAACGACGCCGCCTCCCACATGAAGGGAGACGGCGTCGATCAGTTCGGAAAAATATGCGGCGTTGAACGCATCCTGCGGCTTCATCAGAGAGGCACGCTTTCTGGCAATCTGTGCGGCGATCTGCGTTTTGGCGTTTGTTTCTTTGTAAAGCTGACCTGCAATTTCGCAGAGCAACGTAGCGATCCGGTCCTCACTTGGACGCTCCTGCTCCATTTCGTCGGAGATCTGCTGCTGCAAATCAAGCACCACTGCGGAATCCCTGTGCTTTATTTTGGGATGCGGGAGCATGAGATCGGCATTTGCGATGACGCGGTTCATGAGAAGCGTGATTTTCCGGAGCAGCTCGCCGTCGCTGACCCGCACCCGAATGCCACAGTCTGCATTGCTGCATGTCCAGCTTTCCCGGATCTCGCGTTTGGAATTGATATGCCGAAGCATCGGCGCACCGCATTGTCCGCAGCGGATACGGTCGCGGATCTGTCGGATGCCTTCGCTTTCCTCGACTGCCTGATTCCAACGCCGTGCGCTTTTAACCGCAGCGGCTTCTTCGTAGATGTCCTCGTCAATGATCATTTCAAATTCTTCATCGCCGGTGTACTTCGCATTCTCCAGAATCCGAGAAATCCGCGCCTTATCCCATACACAGGTCCGCTCTGTGTATGGGATCTGCTTTGCCGTCAAATCCTCTGCGATCTCTTTAAGGGATGCACCTTGAATGTACGCCTTGAAAATATTGCGGACAATGTCGGCTTCCTGCTGTTCAATCACGGTGTGTCCGTTGCGGATCGTGTAGCCAAACGGTAAATATCGAATCTTTTTCATACCTGTCCCTCTTAAATCTGTTCTGTAAATTTGAGCCCGCCAAGCAAGGTAACTGTCATTTCGTCGCGGTTATTGATGCAAATGTCTGTGACGACCTCATGGAACAGCTTCTCGTCGAACACCTCCAGCGGCTGTTCCAGCTCGTCAATCAGGGATTTCAGCTTCCGCACATCCTCCAACATCGTTGTGATCCGAGATTCAAAGCTGCTGTACCGCTCTGTTTTCAGCTTGCCGAGCTGCTGGCGGATCTCCCGCGCCTGCGTATGGTAAATATCTGCGGCGAGGTATCCCTTTGATCGCAGCCGTTCCAGCGCGAGCAGCTTTGCATTCAGTTCAGCGATGCTCTGGCTGAGCTGGCTGGCCGCTCTGTTGTTCCGCTTATAGGCTGCGGCGGCAAATTCAAGCTTCTGAATCGTCTGACCGAGGATATCTTCTTCGCAGAAGCGCAGCTTGTTGATCATGGTGATGATGCCGTCATAAATGCGTTCTTCGCTGTAATAGCTGGAATTGCAGGCATTGGTATCTGCCGCGTGTTTTGCGCAGACCCACTTGATTACGCCATTTCGCACCTTCCGGTGATAGAAAGAGCCGCACTCGGAACACCGAATGCGGCTTGTAAGTGGGTACCTATTCTTACTTTTTTCTTGTTTGAACGTAGCTTGTCTGTTTTTCAGTAAAGATTGAACTGCATAGAAAATGGTTTTCTCAACAATCGGTTCATGTGTATCTTTTGCGTAGTACTGATCCATTTCTCCATAATTACGATGTTTTTTAAATGGAACCGTCATTTCTCCATAATATTTTTGAAACAACGTATCACCAATGTACTTCTCATTCGTAAGAATATATGTAATTGTATTTGCTTTCCACTGTTCTTGACCGCTTCTAGTGGGAACTCCCTGTGCCGTCAGTGTGTCTGCGATTGTTTTTATGGATAGTCCATTCAGGTATGCCTGAAAAATCCAACATACCACTTCTGCCTCTGGCTTAAATATTTTGAGTTTTTTATTAACTAGGCGGTATCCATACGGTGCTTTACTTGCAACATATTCACCTTTTTCCATCCGTTTGGCAATGGATAGCCGCTGGTTCTGCGAGATGGACTTGGATTCCTCCTGTGCAATAGCTGCAAACGTATTGAGCAGCATCTCGTCGGCCATCGCCAGTGTGTTGATTCCATCTTCTTCGAACTGCACCCCAATGCCGAGCAGCTTCAGCTTGCGCGTATAATTCAGTGCCTCTTTCACGTTGCGGGCAAATCGTGAGACTGATTTTGTAAGAATGAGGTCGATCTGGTGCAGCTCGCACATGCGGATCATCCGCTGAAATTCCGGACGGTTATCCGCTTTCATGCCGCTGAGACCCTCGTCGGCAAAAATGTCGACCAGCTCCCATTCCTGCTTCTCTGCAATGTATTTCGTATAAACACGTTCCTGCGTTGCAAAGGAATTTCGCTGATCTGCGGAGTTTGAGGACACGCGGCAATACGCGGCCACGCGCAGCTTGGGGATCTCCTGCTTCGTCGTTGGCGCAATCAGTTTTGCAACTGGCATTTTTCTCACCTCCCGTGCCGTTTGTCAACGACAAGTATATCCGCGAAAAGGTTCAAGTCTACTGATATCTTTCAAACGGTCCCGAATTCTACCAAACGCTGAAACGGCGGCGGGAATTCTTGTGGAAACCGTGCAAATTACAGTTTAATCCGTAAGGACAATGTCCGCGCCGGTCAGGTTCTGATAATATTTCTTTGCTTTGCGGTATTCTTTTTCCGTAATGTCTCCGCTCTGACGCAGGGCGCGGAGTGTCATCAGGATTCGGAGAAAATTTGCGTTTTTGTTTTGGTGTTCAGATAGCATTTGTGGTTTCTCGCCTCCTGTACATCTGTTTTCGCACTTCGTCACACGCGCGCCAACGCGCGGCTTTATGGCTTCAGGGTGCAGCATCCCTACCGAGACGCAGAAAAGCCGACACGCGGGCGCGTGTCGGCTGACGGCTTGTGACAAAGGTTTACCCCCGCAGGCATGACCTGCGGGGGCTTGATTTGGGTTCAGATTTCATCCGCTTCCGGCTGTTCGTCTGGTTCATCGTGCAGTATCGCTTCTCCGTCATCGTTTGGCGGTGGTTCTGTAATCGTCTCGGTCACCTCGGCGGCTTCGGCTTCTTCCAGTGCGCGGGTGATGATGTCAACTAAGAAGTCCTTCTTCTTGATGCCGCGCTCCTTGAGGTAGCGGTCGAGGCGGTCAAAGAGCTCTGCGGGGATCTGTGCGGCTAAGGTTCTCATTTCTCCGGTCATGATTTTTCCATCCTTCCAGTCGTAATATTCCGTGATCATGGCTTCCACATACTCACCGAGGGTCATCCCGGCTTTTTCCTGCTCCTGCCGGACTCTGGTGTGGAGTGCGACGGGCAGCATGGCGCATAGGTTTTTTCTTTCTTCCATTGCAGTCTCCTTTCGCTTTGGTACGCCAAGTATCGCAGGAAAAAGGAAAGAAAGCTATTCACCAGAGCCAACAAAGAACGCCGCACAAACGAAGCAAATTGGACTAATCCGTAAACAAATCCGGTCTGGCTGCGACGGCAAAGCCCTCGCGCCCGGTCACGACCACGCCATTCTGCCCGCCGGAGCAGTGGATGACGAGGAGATTGCCCACGCTGTCGTAGCCGCAGACGATCCCAACGTGGCTGTCATCCGCGTAAAAGACGAGATCGCCGGGCAGCGCGTCTGACCATGCAATGTTGGTGCAGTAGCCATGCTGCGAGGCTGCACCACCGCCGCGTCCGGGCAGGTATGCACCGTTCGTGGCGTTATAGAACGTCCAGTCCACAAAACCGGAGCAGTCCAGTCCGAACGGAAGCACCTTGCCGGTCGAGCCGCTGCCGGGTGCGGTAACCGTCGTCGGCGTTCCCCAGCGGCTGTCCCAGCCGAGAACGAGACTTTTGCCGCCCCAGAAATACGTCACCTTTCCAAGAAGCTGATACGCCGTCAGGACAATGGATTCTCGCAGCGGATCAAGATTATCCGGCAGTGTGCCTTGGATATCCGAAATATCGACAGGGCCGATGGGCGTACCATCCGGCTGGTAATTGCCGATCAGGGAAAGGAAAATGTCGTCGTAGTCCGGCTTCAGCAATTCTTCGAGCATCTCCCGCTGCTGGGCAGTGAAGCTGTATTCATCTGCCATCTGCATGGCGTCCTTGATCTGTGCGGAGATATGTAACGTTGTGACCCGTTCGCCATCTACGGTTCTGGTCGTCAGCTCGTACACCAGCTGGTTGGCATCGAAAAAAATTTCCCGCAGGAGCTGGAGTTTTTCTTCGTCCATTGTCATAACGTCCAAGCCATGTTCTTCGTCGGTCGAGACCTTGACCGCGTACACAGCCAGCACATTCCGCCAGTTTTGCAGCATAGCAGCTTCCATGCCCTCCTGCATATCCAGCGCGTCGTATGGGTTGCCCTCCATGATACGGTAGATTTCGTCGGTGAACTCGCCGTTCAGCGTCGCAACCGCGTCCGGGATCTTGATTTCCGTACCGGCGTCCTCACCGGCGAACAGAATTCCAAGCGGCGAGGCAAACAGCATTCCCACAAGCAGAATTACAACGACAACGGAAACCGCCGCCGCGCCGCCCGCGCCAATCGCCGCGACCAGCTTTTCTGCCGCTGCCGCAATTGCACGCAGGACTTTCTTTCCAGCCTCTTTTGCTACCTTCGCCGTTTTGATCGCCGTATCCCGAAGCACCTGCCCTTTGCGGATGACAGTTGCAGCCTGTTTGGGAGCAGCTGACGACGCTTTGCTGGGCAAGGCTTTTGCGGCAGGTGTGGTGGACTTGATTTTCGCTTTCGGGGCTGTTTTGATCTTCTGCTTTTTTACGAAAGCCGGTCGCGCCTGTTTCTGGACACGCGCAGGCTTTGTCGGAGCGACATTCCTGCTCGCTGGCACAGGAACTGTTTCATTCGTCAATGATGGTTGACATAATTTTATGTTGCCTTGAATCATTTTCTGTGCTGCCTGCTGTGGGTTTGCCTGCACGGGCGTTACCTGTGTCGGTTGCTGCACCGCAATGTATTTCTGCTTGCTCTTGATATCCGGCAGCAGTGTCTGCGGGGTATCCGGCGTCACGGACTCCGTCTTGGCGCGCATGAAGGCCGCCTGCGGCTGCCGCGTTCGGATCTGCGGCATAACCGGTTGTTCCTGCTCCGCACTATGGGAAACGTGGAGTTTTTGCTGTTCACGAACAGTTTCCCGTGTACGGATGACCGGCGAAAATGTTTCAGAATCTGCGATTGTGTTCTCAATACTGCTTGTTTCTTCTTTGAGAAGATTCTGCTTTTTCCGTTTCTTTCGGATGTACTCTTTCGTCTTGATTTCAGGAAGCGCGAACTGTGTGGTATCCGTTTTGGGTGTGACAGGCTGTTCATGCAGAGACGAAACAGGCGTTTTTTCTCTTGGCAGAGTCCGTGCTGATGGCTGCACCGTCGGGGTCGTCGCAGGTGCAGGCGGTTCCGTGCTGGCAGGAGATTGTCCAAGCGACCGTTGTTCTGCCGGTCTTGCTTTCCCAGCAGGCTTTTCTCTTACTGATGTTTCCAGTTCACGCACAGACCGATTTTTTTGCGATTGGTGAACAGTTTGCGGCTTTTCATGAATCTCCGAAGTTGGATACTGAGACGGGGACGCTGGCGCTTTCGCATCCGGCGTATATACTCGCGTTTTGGGCTGTTGGGCGTTTGCAGGAGGAATCGGCTTCTCCCTGATCGGAGAAGCCGATTCGCGCACAGAACGACTTACCTGTGACTGGCTTTGCGGTGGATATTCTCTCGGTGCTGTAGTAGGCTGTCGGGACTGCTCGTGTTGTGGAACAGATTCTGTCCTGGCTTCCCGCTGCGGTTCGGATTTTGTTTTCGGCAGCCTGTGGGCTGCCTTTTCTGCCAGATGGCGGACTTCCTGCACGGCATGGTCGGCGGTATCCGTGATCTTGCTGCTCTCGTAGCGATCCTCCGGCTGGCCGTCCTGCGCTGCATCGCGCAGCTCCTGCCGAAGCTGCTGAAAGGAAGCATCCGTGCCGCGGCGGAATGCTGTCTGCGGCGCGGATTTGAACGTTTCAGCTGCACGCTCTTTCAGCGGCGATTTTTCTTTGACCTCCCGCATTACGACGCCTGCTCCACCCGTTCAGACATTTTTGTGGTCATCAGCTGATACAGCCTGCCGTTTTTCGGAAAATGATCTACGAAAGGCACGATGGTGCTGCCGCACTTGAGAAGCCCGTGTCCAAAGTCTACGCCTGAAATGTACGAGAGCTGATTGTCCGAAATATTGAGCAGCCGCGCCAGCTCGATCCGGTCTGTGCTTGCCTGATTGAGCATGAGCAAAAACTCGCTGTTCGCCAGCATCGTTCGGGCAGTATGGGATTGCAGCAGGTCGTCGACGTTCTGCGTCAGCCCCGTGCCGCAGGCACCATATTTGCGCATCCGCTTCCAGAGCGTGAACAGGAAATTGGCGCTGTACTCGTGCTGGAACAGCAAATAGATTTCATCAATATAAAGCCATGTATTCTTGCCAATCTTGCGGTTTCGGATGATGCGGTTGAACACGCTGTCCAGCACAACGAGCATACCGACCGGCAGGAGCTGCTTGCCGAGGTCGCGGATGTCATAGCAAAGAATGCGGGAATTGGTATCCACGTTCGTGTACTTGGCAAACGTATTCAAGCTGCCTTCCGTGAACAGCTCCAATGCCAGCGCAACGTCTCTCGCTTCGGGTTCCGGCTGCTCCAGGAGCGCGGCATGGAAGTCTTGTAATGTCGGCACAACGCCGAGATAGCCGTTTCGGATGAACTCGCGGTAGACCTGGGCAGTACACCTGTCAATGATGGATTTCTCCTTGGCAGACAACTTGCCTGCACCCACGAGCTGCTCGCAGAGAGACAATAAGAATTCGGATTTCAGCACGACGGGGTTGTCGCCGTCGTTGTATCCGGATTCCATGTCGAGGGCGTTGATATGATTGGGTGATGTCGCCGAGATTTCAATGACCTCGCCGCCCAAGCCTTCGACCAGCGGGCGGTATTCCGCTTCGGGGTCGATGATGATAATGTCGTCATTCGTGGACAGCGCGATCTCCGTGATCTCGCGCTTGGCCGCAAAGGATTTGCCGGAGCCGGAGACACCGAGAATGAAGCCATTGCCGTTCAAAAGCTCCTTGCGGTCGGCCAGAATAAGATTCTTGGAGATGGCGTTCTGCCCGTAGTAGATGCCGTGCCGGTGTCGAATTTCCTGCGCCTTGAACGGCATGAGCACGGCGAGGGCTTCTGTGGTCAGCGTCCGCAGCGCGTCAATGCGCCGCAGACCGAGCGGCAGCGCAGTAATTAACCCATCCTGCTGCTGAAAGCTCAGCTTTGCGAGCTGGCACAGGTGCTTGCGCGCAATGGATTGAAGCGTTTCCGTGTCGCTGTCCAGTTCTTCCTTGCTGTCTGACAGATGCACCAGCGTGACCACAGCGAACAGCATTCGCTGGTCGCGGGTCGTGAGGTCGTCCAGCATCTCACGGGTTTCCTTCCGCTGCTGTTCCAGATCATACGGCACAACAGCAGAGAAGTTCTGGTTGCTGTTCTGCCGCCGCTGCCAGTTGGTGACGTTCGTCTCCACGCCGAGCAGTTTGTTCTCCACCTCTCGCACCGCTTCGTCGGTCGGCACGGGGATCATGTCAATGGAGAGCATCATGCGCCGGTTGAGGTCGGTCAGCTCCAGGATCATGCTGTCTTTGATGTAGCTGGCATAGTCCTTGAGAAACAGGACGCGCCCGTATTGATTGCCCATCTTGAAATAATCCCGATGGAACTCCAAGCTGTCCGGGCAGATCGTATCCTTGAGGTTATGCCCGCGCCTCATGGCAGATTGCAGGTCAAAGGGCAAGGATGACTCGTCCGGTCGGAAGAATCCCCGGAGCACATCCAGCCGTTCAGCGGCGTCCAGTTCGTTGGAGGAAGAATTGAGCCGCGAGAGCTTGGAGGATACTTCTCCCGTCACGCGGGAGAAGAATGTGCGCGCTTCGTCCACATTCTTTTTGTGAACGGAAACCGTGATGAACCGCTCCTGTTCTACGCTGGCGGAGCTGCCGGAGATTTTGCTTTCCAGCATTCCGTTGAACTCGTTCACGAATCCGTCGAGGCTGTCGCCGCGCTGCGGGAGCAGGACGGTATCTTCAAACGCTTGTCGGTTGACCTGCTTGTTGCAGATCGTGAGCTTCGTGGTCGAGCCGCTGTCCAAGGCGTTCAGCAGTTCGCTGTAGCCGAGGAACATCGCCGTTTTATCCTCCTTCGAGGCAATGGCATAGTTGATGTCCGAAAAGCGCAGCGTTCTGGAATATTTCGTGCCGAACTGAAAAATCCCATCCGCGAAGATTCGCTGGATGGGAATGACGTCCTGCACACTGCGCGGGATTTTATATACCGTTCGGTCCTGCTTGATGGTGTTATTGAGGGTTTTAATCAAGCGTCAGCACCTCCCGCATGGAATTGGAATCCAGCAGCAATTCCGCATATAGATTCTGCGGATGATATGCAAGCGTTCGCGGGCAGAGGATCTCCGAGCGGATGACCGCCAGCAGGAAGCGCTCGGCGGGCATGCCGTTGTAGGTAAAAAAGCCGCGCATGGCAAACGGAAAAGCCGCCAGCATGCACACCCAACCGACCTCTGCCGCGCCGATGAGCGGTTTCAGGCCGAAGTACGCGCCGACCGCCACGCCGATGGCGAGCAGCGCAAACACCATCTGCCGCAGCGATAAGCCGAACAGAATGCTCTCCTGATACCGTTGGATCTCTTTGTTGATTTTCACTTCGATGATGAATCCCTCCTGTTTTTCAGTTTTTTCTGGAATGGGGCTTGATTTTTTCTTTGTTCCAAGCTAACATGGCACAAACTTTCAAAGGAGGTCGTGCCATGTTGATGATCGTATTTGGGGCTGGCTGTTTGCTTCTGTCCGTATTATTTCATGCCGCGTCGCTGCTGCACCTCGGTCTGCCGCTTTTGTATGCGCTGATCGTGCCGACGCTGTTTTCCGGCTGGTATTACAGCCACTACGCGCTGGCGAATGGGATCTGGTATGCACTCATTGTCCTGGGGCTGATTTCGTGGGGTGTGTCGCTGGTGCGGAAAATTGCAGGCAGATCGTAATAAACTCACGTGAAATTCATTTGACACCATATATGACACCATGCTATAATAAGACTGTACAGAGAGACAGAGGTGATGTTCCGTGTCAAAATGGGATAAACTATTGGCAAGGATCTGCGGATTATCGCGCGATCTTCGTTTTGACGAGCTGCGCAAGGTGCTGGAAAGCTACGGCTATGAAATGCGTCAGCCAAACGGCGGCAGCAGTCATTGCACATTTCGCAAGCCCGGCTGCGCACCAATTACGATCCCTATGCACGAACCGATCAAGAAAGTCTACGTTATGATGGTAAAAGAAGTTGTAGAAAGCGAGGTGTCAAATCGTGAAGACGATTGAGTATTATATGAATCTTCCGTATCGTCTGGAGCTTGTTCCGGACACGGACGAAGGCGGTTTTGTAGCCTCGTATCCGGAGCTGCGCGGCTGCCTGACCAGCGGCGAGACGGCGGAAGCGGCGCTGCAAAACGCGCAGGACTGCAAACGCGAATGGCTGGCTGCCGCGCTGGAAGATGGCTATGAGATTCCGGAGCCTACGTCTGATGACGAGTATTCCGGTCAGTTCAAGCTGCGGCTTCCGAAGTCGCTGCACCGCGCACTTGCGGAAAACTCCAAGCGCGAGGGTATCAGCATGAACCAGTATTGTCTGTACCTGCTGACAAAAAACAACGCTGAATTTCGTCACGGCGCATAATAAATAAATCATAAGATGCAGAACCCTCCATCCAACTACGGATGGAGGGTTTCTTATCCAAGTCCCATCAATTCCCGGATGATACGGTCGGACATTTTGATGGAGCCGACGAGCACCAGCATATTGAACACCAACTCGCCAATGTAGTTCCAGACGACCGTTGCCGGGGCAAGTCCTTCCGTTACGACGGGCGGGCTGGACGCGAATTGTGAGAAAATAATACAGGCCAGCAAAATGACACAGCCCTCCAAGCAGATGGCGGCGTAGCTTTTGATGAACGCCATGCCAATGCTGCTGGAGGGCTGTCCTGCAAAACTAGAAAGCGGGATCGGCGCAATCGCCGTCGCCATATAGAGCTTAAAAAAGCGGCCGTAGACGGTCAAGATCATGACGAGCGACAGCACCCAGATGAACAGCGAACCGAGCAGCGTCACAGCCCAGAGCGGAATGCTCTCCAGCAGACCGACATCTTCAATCGTCGTTGCGATCTCGGCTGGCAGTGTGGATGCTTCCATTGCCGAAAGACCGGACGCGCCCATGATCGTCTGGATCGTGCCCTGCGCAATCGAGAACAGCGCCGTCATCAGCTCCATGCCGTAGGTGACCGCCGCCTGTGCCAGTACAAAACGGATGAAGCATTTGAATGCCACCTCCGGGCGTTTCAGCTCCGTAAAGCTGCCGCAGGTTTTCATCACGCCGATCACAAAGAACAGCACCAGCAGCGCATACGCGATTGCTTTTAAGGCATCATTGATCCCGACGATTACATTCCAGATCCCGCCGCCCTTGAAGTTCTCCGGACTGGTGGTCAGCAACGTCCAGATTTCAGATAGTTTATCATTCCACGTTTCCAGCGAGGAATTGAGATTATCTATGATCCAGTTTCCACTTGAGATGGTATCACCTCCAGTTGTATCGGGGAGAGCGGTTCTGCTCTCCCCATATTTTTATCAGCCGGTGATCAGCGTCAGGATCTCCTTGGTGAACGCAATGACGATA
>OMAM01000774.1_pt1 | contig 14354 bp, 10 predicted proteins | sample 1644621 | NCBI WGS metagenome assembly OMAM01 (sample SAMEA103958120, study PRJEB25191) | human gut metagenome | biome: human-associated habitat [ENVO:00009003]; feature: intestine environment [ENVO:2100002]; material: feces | place: Germany | collected 2013/2015 | reverse complement strand
AACGTGACGGCAATGTGTCTGTATATCTTTATGACGGACATGGTTCTGTTGTTGGACTTGCTAATGAGAATGGTAAGGTTACTGATACCTACGCTTATGACGCATTTGGTAATCTTCTTAAGGCAAAGCCGCAGATGAGATATACCTTGCGGATGAAGGCAGACTTGGTTAATGGATTTATAATCGCATACATCAAGGGGCTGTTGCACGGACATCATTTATGGATGTCTTGCAACAGCCCTATTTTCGTTTTATAAATGTGCATAAACGGCAAATATTGCGTTATACTAAAATTAGAATTAAACTCGTTTTCGTTTGAATTGTTTACGGATCTTTACAGGGCGTTATTTCAGCACCTCTCCGAAAAGCTTTGCAAGCTCCTCGTTTTTTCCATTTGGATAATCGTCATACAGTCCGAAAGGCAATTCATTGTACACATGATAATCAAATCCGATGTTGTATTTGCGGCATATACTTATCATATCTCTTACCCAACCGACACCGTTGCGGCCGTTTTCAAAGCCTTCCGAAATAACGCCGAATTCGCCGAGATAAATCGGAACGTTATGCTTTTCGGAGAACTTTACATACGGCATAAAGCTTTCTTCAAGATAATCCTTGTCAAAGCTGCGGATATTTTCGCTGAGTGACATATCCATTCTTATCTCGGGCGAGCTGCTGTCGGATTTTATATATCCCGATATCATATACTTATATCCCTTTTTCATCTCAAACCGCTTGAAATTCTGTACATACACCGAGGTGGTTCCCGATATCTTCAAGCAGCCCTTAGCATTGTTTCCGTCACCATCATAGTATTCGGAAATGCCGCTGCCGTCCTCGCTCCACGGACTGCTGTTCAAGATCCCACCGGAAAAATCGGCTTTAAAGAGCGTTCTGCACTTTCCTTTCGGGGATATCTCAGTCAGCGTGATATCGTCGAAATATGCTGTACCTCCCTCTCCGAGGTTTGAAGCGGTCACGACTGCAGCCACGACATTTGCCTTGTTCGATAAAGAAATAGTTTTGCTTTGGAAATAAGACCAGCCGTTTCCTTTGGACGATTTTTTCGAGGCGGCTTCGCAGTTCACCCAGCCGTTTACAACATCCTCAACGACTATCTCCTCGGTGGGGTATGTCATTGTGTGTCCTTTCGTAACTGCCCAGTCGGTGTTCTGGTGCGTGAAGTAAAAAGCATCGTATTTATGAAACTCATAGATGACGTTTTTATCGTTTATTCTTGCAAAAGAGTGTTCGGGAGTAAAGTATTCATACTCTCTTTCTCCGTCAGACTTAACTGCGCTGCCTACACCTTCAACGAATACTGCCTGATATGGTGAAACCTTTCTTATTGCCGAGGTGATTCGCTGCATAAGTTTATTATACTGTTCGTATGTTTGTTCCATAGTATCCTTCATAGGAACAACGGGTTCGTTTATAAGTCCGTAACCCCAGACAGTCGGCTCATTCGCATAACGCTTTGCAATCGTTTGCCAAAGTGCGGTCAGCCTGTCCTGATTGTTTTTATCCGTCCATAGCTCCATTCCGCCGCCCGTTGACTGATAGCCTCCCTGCGGACAATGCATATTTATGATTATGCCCATACCGTATTTTTTGGCCCATTTTATGTTTTTATCGAGCCATTCAAAACCGGATTTCTTATATTTATACGGTTTTTTATCGTCTTCAAACAAGCCGTAGTTGATATAAAATCTTACGCTGTTAAAACCCATTTCCGAAAGCTCTTTGTATGTTTTTTCATTATGATGCGATGTATCGGGAAGGGATGGATTGCCCCACACAGAATTTCCGAGAGCCATTCCCTGAATGTGGAGTTCCTTTCCGTCCGTTCCGATTATCCTGCTTCCCTCGGCATGAACGAAATCGTCTGCCGAATATTTCTGAGCCGAAACGGTAAATCCTGCCGCAGAAGTCAGCATAACCGCTGCGAAAAAAAGTGCGGTGAATTTTAACAGAAAGCTGCGAAGCTTATTCTTTTTTCCATTCATTTTTATCTACCCCTTTCAGAGGTTTATGTTATACATTTATATTACAATGCTTAAACAGTCCTGTCAAGCGTGTATTTGTTAATTATCATAACAATAAGCTTGATATTTCGTTTAAATCTGGGTGATTAGTCAAAAACGTCGTTTTTTGATGATTCTGTCCAAACATTGCCCTTACCACTTTTTCCTTATACCGACCGCTTTTAGCTACAGTAATGATTCTTAGAACTTGTCTTCACAAGCTAAAATCGACGCAACAGGGTTTGAAAATTGGAAATAATACAAATATTTTCTTGGTAAAAAGACCTAATTTCATAGTTCTTTGACAAACGCCCGGACCAAGTCATCCAGCCAAATGTTCGTTCAACTACCCAACGAACAGGCTGAATTTCAAATTCATTTTTTATTCGCGGAGAAATATCAACTTTTAAATTGTGAAAAATTTCAAACGTGTTTTTAAAAGTACCCCTGTATCCTTGATCGGCACGAACGCCAATAAGTGTGGGATAACGATATAAAGCTTTTCAAAAGTATATACTCCGCCCTTGGTATCGTGAATGTTGCCGGCATGGACGTGCACACAAAGCAGATTTTCCATTGTATCTGTTACTATATGCCGCTTTCGTCCTTTTGTTTTTTTCCTCCGTCATATCCTCGGTTTTCATTTGATGATACTGTTTTAGCACTTTTTGAATCAATCAAAGCATAGCTTGGAGCTTCTTTTCTACCTTTTGCCAAACGAACTTTTTTGACCGGTGCTTTCTGTATTTTATCCCATATTCCATTCAGACAAGCTCTTCTATAGAAGCTATATACGGTCTTCCACTTAGGAAAATCTTTTGGCAGGTTCCTCCATTGACACCCTGTTTTCACCAAGTAAAATACCGCATTTATCTGTTCTCGCTTTTCTTCCAAGCTCCTGTATTTTGCTTCCTGTAATATTGGTTTTATTATTTCCCATTGACTTTCCGTCATATCACTTGTATATCTCATTGTTCTTTTATTTTACCACATTTATCTTGTGAAGACAAGTTCTTATTTCTTAAACTCCCGTGGGCTGCATCCGTAAACCTCTTTAAAAGCCTTGGAAAAATAGCTGTGGTCGTCAAAGCCGCAAAGGCCGCAGATGGTGTTTATGGGGTCGGAGGTGTTCTGTATCATGTACGCCGCATTGCGCAGGCGGTAATTTTTCAGATACTCAAACGGGGACTGACCCGTTATGTTCCTGAAGCACCTGAGAACCTCGCTTTTGCTGATGAATGCGGCGGCAGCCATGTCATCAAGAGTGATCTTTTCGGAGTAATGGTCGTGGATAAAAAGCAGTATGTCACGGAGCCTTGTCTCCTGGGCAATGCTGGCGGCAGGGTGCGCCGACATATTCTTTTCCGACAGATGGATAAGTATCCGGAAAAGCTCGGAAAGCTCGTTGCGGACAATAAGCTCGTGATTTGGCACCCTGATATTTTCAGTGTTCCAGATGTTTGTGAGCAGCCCCAGTATCTTTGAATAGCTGCCGTCCTTGGGGGTGAATATCAGCTCACGCAGTCCGCTGTTGCCCGTTATGGGCGCAACATATTTCCGATGGTAGATGCTGTCCTCTTTTCCGCCCACTATGGAACCATGCACCACAACAGAGCGGAACACGCTTTTTTGACCCGTCCCCGCTTTGAACATGGCGTGAAGAGTGTTGCTGTTGATAAAATAAATATCGCCTTTGTTCAGTATGTGCTTGCTTTTGCCGCATTCCATAAGCACGCTGCCCTCCACCGCAAAACCGAATTCAAGCTCCTCATGCCAGTGCCAGCTCACAAAATTGTCCGTAACATCGGCATGATATACGGCTATGGGGAACTCCGCATCTCCGTGAAGTCCCGATTCATCTGATTTGAATGGGGGATCCTGACCGCTGTCCCCGCTTTTCAGCACACTGTAATCAACTATAGACATTTCTTTCACCGCCTGACGATATTTTCATAGTTTCAGACAATATATTTATATCATTTCATGTCACTTGATGTTATAATTATACTATAGATCAGGCGAACAGTCAACACAGGAATTTTATAGGAGGTACCGCAATGATACGATTTACTGAAGAAAACGGCGCACTTATTGCACGGTCGAGAAATGAAACTATCCGCATTGAGGGCTGGGGCAATAATGCTCTTCGTGTGAGGACCACTCTTCTGAAAAAGCTCCCCCGGGACGCTCACGCTCTTACCGAGAACGTGGCTCACAGCGCAAAGGTGACCATTGACGAGGGCAGCGAAACGGCTGAGATAGTGAACGGAAAGATCAAAGCCACTGTAAACGGCGTGGGCATCATTTGCTTCTACAAGGACAATGAGCTTATCCTGCAGGAATATTACAGCTATTATTACGGCTCTGTACGCAAGGAGGCTATCTGCTACAAGATAAGATCCCGTGAATACAAGGGACTTGCTTCCGATGACTTTAAGATAACCGTCCGCTTCGAGTCCGACCCCAAGGAAAAGCTGTTCGGTATGGGTCAGTACCAGATGCCCATACTTGACCTTAAAGGCTCTGTTCTTCCCCTTGAGCAGAGAAATTCCCAGGTCAGCGTTCCCTTTGTGGTATCAAGCAAGGGCTACGGCATGCTCTGGAACAATCCCTCAACAGGCGAGGCAGCTTTCGGAACCAACATCACCAAGTGGATATCCGACGAGAGCGATATGGTGGATTACTGGATAACCGCCGACGATACTCCCGCTCAGATCGTGACTAACTACACCGAATGCGTGGGCAGAGCGCCTGTTATGAGCAGGGATTATCTTGGACTCTGGCAGTGCAAGCTCCGTTACCGCACTCCCGATGAGGTGCTTGAGGTCGCAAGAAAATACAAGGAGCTGGGCATCAGGCTTGACGTTATCGTTATCGACTTTTTCCACTGGCCGCATCAGGGCGACTGGAGATTTGACGAGAAATACTGGAGCAGGGACGCTGTAAAGGCAATGACCGATGAGCTTCATGCCATGGGAACAAAGGTCATGGTCTCCGTATGGCCGTCTGTGGATAAGCGCAGCGAGAACTATTATGAAATGGAGCAGAAGGCGCTCATAAGCACCACCGATGTGGGTTCGGTGCAGACCTATGATTATGAGGGCGACTGCGGCACGGTTGACTTCTTCAATCCCGAAGCTCAGGAATTTGTATGGAGCAAGTGCAAGCAGAATTACCGTGACTGGGGCATCGACCTTTTCTGGCTGGACAACTCCGAGCCCGACAGCACCAAGTACGATTTTGAAAATTACCGCTACTATACCGGACGTGGCTCAAAGGTTGGCTGCGAATATCCCAAGAAGTATGTTGAGGCATTCTATAACGGACAGGAAGCCGAGGGCGACCATGAGGCAGTCAACCTCTGCCGTTCCGCATGGGTAGGAAGCCAGAAGTACAGGACACTTGTTTGGACAGGCGATGTTCAGTCGAACTTTGAGTCCTTTAAGGATCAGGTCATTGCAGGTCAGAACATGGGCCTTGCAGGTATTCCCTGGTGGACCACCGACATCGGCGGATTTATGACAGACAACTGGGACGACCCCGATTTCAGGGAGCTTCTCATACGCTGGTATCAGTACGGCGTGTTCTGCCCTATCCTGCGCATGCACGGAAACCGTGGCCCCGACTGGGATATCCCCAAGCTTGATGACCGTGATTTCGGCGGCGGATATCTTTACACAGGCCACCCCAACGAGCTTTGGAGCTACGGTGAGGAAGCCTATGAGATAATGAAGAAGTGGCTGGATATACGTCTTTCCATGAAGGATTATATTGCAGGACTTATGGAGGAGACCGCAAGAACAGGTGCGCCCGTTATCCGCACAATGTTCTTTGAGTTCCCCGACGATGAAAAGTGCTGGGAGCTTCCCGAGCAGTATATGTTCGGCAGCGATTATCTTGTTGCTCCCGTGCTTGAGCCGGGCGCAAGAGAGCGCAGTGTATATCTGCCAAAGGGTCAGTGGGAGAGCATCTCCGACAAGAAGATCTACAGCGGCGGTCAGACCGTCACCGTTCCCGCACCTCTTGATGTTATGCCTGTATTTAAGAAAATTGGATGATTTATTGATTGGTTATTATATAAAAATATCACCTAATTAAGGGACAGAACTTTCTCCGTCGAAATATCGGCGGAGAAGCTGTTTACATAATATATAAACTATAGATCGCATCTAAAAAACATAGTGCCTCAGATGCGAAGTCAGATTTTTTGTCAGATTGTATAGAAATTTCGCAATTATTGCAATGCAAGAATTTGCATACATGTCGTATGTCAAGAAATTTATGTGCAAGATGGCGGAAAATCTGCAGGCAGATGAGGTGCTAAGGCTTTTAGCCGGTGGTTTTTAGAGGTGACCTATAATACTGCAATAAAGTAAAAAGTCTGTGCGAAAACAATAGAATTACCTTATACTGCTATTAGAACCCGTCTTCACAAGCATATGCGCACGTCTTTTCGGCAAATTTTGCCGCAGACTGCGTTAAAAATCCTTGCCGGGCGAAAGCCCGCCTGCGGATTTTTGCCTACTCTGCAACAAAATTATGCTCGAAAATCCGCACACATTTCTTATGAAGACAGGTTCTTATTCAATAAAATGAAAGGAACGTAAATATGAATTACAAAAAAACGCTGATAGCCTGTTACTTGGGATTTGTTACACAGGCAATAGCTGCAAATTTTGCACCGCTGCTGTTTCTTACTTTTCATAATAATTACAATATTTCTTTAGGAAAAATAGCGCTTATCTCATCTGTGTTTTTTACTACACAGCTTATTGTTGATATTTTGTGTGCACGTTTTGCAGATACTATAGGCTACAGAAATTGTGTTGTTGGTTCGCAGCTGCTTTCGGCGGTCGGACTTATCGGACTTGCTTTTCTTCCGCAGGTCACACCCGATCCGTTTGCAGGAATAATAATCAGTACAGTACTTTATGCCATAGGCAGCGGTCTTACGGAAGTGCTTGTAAGCCCTATCGTTGAGGCGTGCCCTTTTGAGCATAAGGAGGCAGCGATGAGCCTGCTCCACTCGTTTTACTGCTGGGGTGCAGTGGGAGTTATACTTCTTTCAACCCTGTTCTTTGCATTATTCGGGATAGAAAACTGGAGATGGCTCTCCTGCATCTGGGCAGTTATTCCACTGTGTAATGTGTTCAATTTTGCTGTATGTCCGATCGAGCATCCGACAGAGGACGGTAAGGGAATGAGTATTGGCAGTCTGCTTAAAGTTCCGCTGTTTTGGCTCTCCATTCTGCTTATGGTATGTGCAGGTGCATCGGAGCTTTCAATGGCACAATGGGCATCTGCGTTTGCAGAATCTGCACTGGGTCTTTCCAAATCAATGGGAGATATCGCAGGCCCGTGTATGTTCGCCGTTACAATGGGTATAAGCCGGTCATTGTACGGAAAATATGGTGAAAAAATTGATCTTATGAAATTTATGATCGGTTCGGGGGCTCTTTGTCTCGCTTGCTATATTACAGCCTCTTTGTCGGAGATACCTCTGCTGGGACTTGTCGGCTGCATAGTGTGCGGTTTTTCAGTAGGAATAATGTGGCCCGGAACGATAAGCATCTGTTCGGCTAAGATACCTTCAGGCGGTACGGCTATGTTTGCACTTCTGGCAATGGCAGGAGATATGGGCGGTGCACTCGGACCTGCAGTCGTGGGCAATATTTCCCAAAATGCAGGAGATAATATGCAAAAGGGTATGTTTGCAGGCTGTGTATTTCCGCTTGTGCTTATTATTTCCGTTTTCTTTGTAAAAAAGCTTAGCAGACTAAACAGAGCATAAAAAAAGCGTTACCTTTCAATTCAATAGGTAACGCTTTTTCTATTGCAATATAGATGTTCGTTATGATCGATTTTTTACATTTGCTTTGTTATTTGCCATACCAACAAACTTTGTCATACTTTATCGTGTCATCATCAAATGTCGCTTTTGCAGTAATAGTATTTTTCTCATTTTTATTTATATTAACATTGTTCCATACAAAAACAGTATCATTGCTATTTGACAATTCGCTGCGTTTTATTATGCCAAGTGACCTGTCGTTCACGATAAGTTCAACACTTTGTGCATTTGAATATATCTTTATAAATGGCACATTGCAAGGTCTTACGTTATGACGGCGCTCAGTAATGTAGATGGTTTTCTCACTGCTCCATACAGATCTGTAAAAGAAATACGCATCTTTGGGTATGCGTTCTCTCGTGCATAGACCCTTATCATTCTGTCCTATCGTATCACCCTCTTCACGACCACTGGAAGGAAAATCAAACATACACCATACAAATGCTGCCCAAAGATATTTTCTTGCAGAAAATTGCCGCCAAACAATTTCGTGAAGCTGTGACTGATAATTTTCATAATGACGAGCTCCATTCGGGTCAATATCGTTTAACCAGTCTATGCTGTCCTTGTGCTGTGTTAGGGCTCCGCCACCGCCGTATTCAGAAATGCATATCGGACGTTTTTCCTTTGAATTATGGTATAAGTCAAGCCATTCTCCGAAATGTTCTGCATCGCCTGCTTCCTTATACCAACCGAAATAACGGTTATATCCTACGACATCTGAGGGAAGCTGCAAAAATCTGCCATAGAACTGATTGTCTGCATAAGTTTTCAGCCTTGTGTTGTCCTCCGTGCAGGCAAGCTCATAAAGTTCTTGGTATAAAGCAAAAATTTCATCAGACATTTGGTGAAGTTCATTAGATATTCCCCATAAGATGATTGATGGATGATTGTAATTCTGCCTGATAAGCTCAATAAGCTGCTGTTTTGCATTTTCTGCAAAGCCGTCTGCAAGAATGTGACGTTCGCTTTCATCCGGAGACATTTTGTTTATAATCCCTATCTCTGTCCAAACACAAATACCGAAATCGTCACACAGTGAATATTCCTGACTGCAATGCTGATAATGAGCCATTCTTACAGCGTTGCAACCCATATCACGAATAATTCCATAATCACGTTCACGTTGGATATTTGTCATTGCCCAGCCGCTTTCAAAGCTGTCTTGATGATAGTTCACACCATGAAGAGGATAAGACTTTCCGTTAAGGAAAAAACCATCCTCAGGGTTAATATGATATGTCCTTATACCAAAATTTTCGGATACCATATCTGTTGCTTTGTCCCCATAAAATAGGGTGACTTCGGCACGATACAGACAGGGAGAGTTTACACCATCCCACAACTGCGGTGCAGATATTTTTTTCGAAAGTGTAAGCCTGTCGCTTTCTGTATGTCCACACATCTCTGCAACAGGCTTTCCGTCCGGGGCAAAAATTACGGCCTTTGCCTCTATGTTGTTGGCGGAATCAAGCTTTATCAGTACATCAATGTCTGCACTGTCTGATGTAATATTATGTGGTGTGATGTAGACTCCGCAGGAACCACTGTCCTCCAGTGCAATGTGAACAGGTTCGGCGGCAATTAATTTAACTTCTCGGTACAATCCACCCATTTTTGTAAAATCGCCCTGTTCAGTAATTGGAGCAATGTAATTTGTGGGTGAATTGTCAACAAGGACTGCGATTTGGTTTTTTCTGTCATAGTGTACATAATTCGTTATGTTTATGCGAAAAGCAGAATAGCCTCCATCGTGTTTTCCGGCAAAAAAACCATTCACAAACACTTTAGCAGTAGTGTTGGCTCCCCCGAATTCAATGTATAGTGCCTTGCCCTTGTATTTTGTCGAAAGCTCCAAATCTCGGCGGTAACAGGTCAGTCCTTTATAATAGCTGCTTGTTACACTATCAGTTGCATTAAAAGTGTGAGGCAGGCAGATCTTTTCCCATGAGCAATCGTCAAATTCGGGGGTAACTGCATCATTTTCGCTTATTCCCAGATTATATATCTTAGCAAAGCGCCATCCGTTGTTAAGTTCTATTTCAGTTCGCATAAATATTTTCCCTTAAATTATAGTTGCTGTATGTTGTTTATCTTTCGGATTTATTTCATTATACCCTAAATTAAAAATGTAGTCAAGAGAGGACAATACTAATAAATATACTGTGGTGTAATATTTTATCAGTCATAATTTTATGTTCCCAAGAATGAATATTATGAAGATATTGGGAGAATATTTTGTGCTTTCAAATTTGAAAATACCTGTAAGTTCATTGATGCTTCTACATGTTAAACACTATATGTAAATTTTTATTTTGCATATGGTATTTGTTTCTTAATATATAAAGAAACTTTTATGTAGTGTGTTTTTTTAGTTGTTTAGCCAAATCCTGTAAATCATGACAAGCATCAAAACACATCCGGTTATAGCGATCAATATCATCGGAGCTGCTTTTTACAGTCAGTCCACGCTTGACAGCCCGTATCTTTTCCCTATGCTCATCAAAAGCCCTGTTGTATTTTTCAAGCAGTTCGGGAGAATCGGAGAGCTTCTTGCGGTAGCTTCTGCACTTGTTGTCAAAATTTAGATATGCTTCCTTTATCGGGTCTTTCATAGCACGCTTCTTGTAATCATCATTAACCTTGTATAAACGCTCTTTCTTGCAGGTTGAACGTCCGCAGGTCAGAGAAGCATTGGAGCGATTGGTTATCATAAGCTGACCGCAGTTTTCGCAGTTGGTAACAAGTCTGCCTGCATCGGACATAATATCAACGTAAGTATCAAGCAAAGTGATGAACGAATCATTTGCCACAAACAACTTCATATTTCCGTTATCGGTATGAATCTTGTAAATACTGCTGTCAAAAATATCAGTCTGACATCTTACAGCCTTTGTAACGCTGAACATATCCTCAGCTCTTGCGTTAATGAACGGACGAAAGATTTTCTCGATGTCTGCTTTGAACAAGTCAATATATTTTTCCGCACGATCGTGGTTGCCCTTTACGGACAACCCGATTTTTTTATGAAAATCACGCTGACAGAGCTTGAATTTAACGAACAAAAAATAGATCATATAGTTTTTAATGATATTGGCGTATTCGGATATATCATAATACTGCGACAGCTCTTCAAGAACGGAATTGCAGCTTCCGTCACATAAAGCGTCTGCATTGCACAGTCTGTTGCTCAGTTCCATAATTTCGTTCAGTTCACGCTTTACTTTCATAAGGCGGTTTATATCCTTGACGAGATTGCCAAGTTTGTTGCTGTGCCGCATAAGTCCTTTCGGAACTTTTCGGGGACAGCCGTTGTATGCCAAGCCTTAGAACCCGTCTTCACAAGCATATGCGCACGTCTTTTCGGCAAATTTTGCCGCAGACTGCGTTAAAAATCCTTGCCGGGCGAAAGCCCGCCTGCGGATTTTTGCCTACTCTGCAACAAAATTATGCTCGAAAATCCGCACTCATTTCTTATGAAGACAGGTTCTTAATATCCGCAGGAGAGCCGATGATATATGTTTCCGTATCTTCTGTAAAATCAATGATTATGCCAACCAAAGCAATATCTGCGCAATGTTCAAAAAATTTCATTATAAAAGTTTATTCCTTACCATATAAAGTTGTTTTTTAAATTATCATTCTTGGAAATTTTCCTGTACTCACTCGGTGTGATCCCTGTTCTTTTTTTGAATATCTTCATAAAGCATATCTCATTTCCGTATCCGCAGAGGTCGGATATTTCCTTAACGGTCATATCGGTGGTCGAAAGATAATATTGTCCTGTCTTGACCTTTGCGGATAAAATATCTTCATAGCAGCTTATCCCGAATTTCCGTTTGTATATTGCCTGAAGATATGACGGACTCAGATTCATTTTTTCAGCAAGCTGATATATATTGCTGTAGCTCCCTGCATTGCTGTAAATATCGGTGCGGAGCATTTCAAGAGCGGAAATGCGGCTTTTATCGCTGTCAGGATTTATGCTGCTTTCGGATATTTTCATAAGTATCATCTGCATAAGCATATTTTCATACTGTTTCCTGTTGGTCGAACCGGCTACATTCTCACGGCATAATATCGCAAGCAGTTCTTCAATCGCAGGAATATCCGCCGAGGTGATAAGCGTGTCAGTTTTTATCCCATTCATAAGCTCGGTATCGTCCGTATCAAAATGGACAAAGTGATTAACATAACTTCCGCACAGAGTTTTGTAATGCTGCATTGTTCCCTTGCTGTATAAAATGAGGCTGTCGGGAGAAACGGTTATTTCTTTGCCGTTTTGTATCAGAACAGCGGAGGTCTTGAAGATAACAAGAAGATCATCTCCCGAACCATCCGGTCTGCATATTTCAAAATTCCCTTTGTGTCTTACGTTCTGACAGACTGTGTTTATACTTATCATATCATCACCTCAAAGTACGAACGGTTAGTATAATAATATTATAAGTCATTGCAATACCAAAGTCAATGATTTATACTGATAATATAATAATTCAGTATGCGGCGGAGGTATAATATGAAAAAAATATCAATGGTAATAAATGCAGACGACAGGCTCGGACATATCTCTCCCGAGATATACGGACATTTTTCCGAGCATCTCGGAAGATGTATCTACAACGGTATATATGTGGGTGAAAATTCACCTATTCCGAATACAGACGGAATAAGGAATGATATCATCGAGGCGTTCAGAAATATAAAAGCTCCCGTTTTCCGATGGCCCGGCGGCTGCTTTGCGGAAGAATATCACTGGCAGGACGGAATCGGCGAAAAATCTCTGCGCCGAAAGATCGTGAACACGAACTGGGGCGGAGTTACGGAGGATAATTCTTTCGGTACACACGAATTTATGCGCTTCTGTGAGCTTGTTGGCTGCAAGCCTTATATAAACGGCAATGTTGGCAGCGGCAGTGTTCGTGAAATGTCCGAATGGATAGAATATATGACCTCAGATGCGGAATCGCCTCTCACAGAGCAGAGAAAGAAGAACGGCAGAGCCGAGCCGTGGAAACTCGAATACCTCGGTGTCGGCAATGAAAACTGGGGCTGCGGAGGAAATATGCGTCCCGAATATTACGCCGACGTTTATAAAAGGTATCAGACGTTCTGCCGCAATTATTCTGGAAACAGACTTTACAGAATAGCCTGCGGTCCAAGCTCTGCCGACTATAACTGGACAGAAGTCATGATGAAAAATCTTGACAGCAATAATGTTGATGCTATCGACCTGCATTATTATACGATGCCCGTATGGCCCGAAATGGAATCAGCCACCGATTTTGACGATGAGCTTTATTATAAAACTATCGCTGCAGCGAACTTTTCCGATGAGCTTATCACAAGACATTCGGAGATAATGAACCGCTATGATCCCGAAAAGAAAATAGGACTTGTAATAGGCGAGTGGGGCTGTTGGCATAAGGTAGAAGAGGGTACGAACCCGGGATTTTTATATCAGCAGAATACAATGCGTGATGCTATCGTTGCTGCAATAGAGCTGAATGTTTTTAACAGACACAGCGACCGTGTTGTAATGGCAAACCTTGCGCAGGCGGTGAATGTTCTCCAATCGGTCATTCTTACAGAGGGCGATAAGATGATAAAAACGCCTACATATCACGTTTTTGACCTTTTTAAAACGCATCAGAACAACGAGGCAGTTTACTGCTATACGCAGAATGAAAATATGTCGGAAGGCAAAAATGCTCCGATGATCTCGGTTTCCGCATCGGTGAACGAAAAGAGTATGACCGTTACCGCCGCAAACTGTTCGCTTACGGAAGAGGCTGCTGTTGAATGCAGCATTTTCGGGTTTAAAGCATCATCGGTTTCGTGCAGGATACTTACAAACGAGGCGCACAGCTATAACGACTTCGATTGTCCCGACAGAGTGAGCATTACCGAGCATACGGCGGTCATCAAGGATAATGTTTTAAAGCTGAATATTCCGCCTTGTGCTGTTGTGGAATGTGTTGTTGACTAAATATTGGGGCATATTCACAGTGCATTTCGTCTTTATAATAAAAATATAAGCATAAGAGCTGCGTTTCATTAAAGAAGCGCAGCTCTTTGTTTTATAAAGCCATAATATGTTGGGCATATCTATCATAACAAATACGCCCCTTTCATAGAAAATCAAATGAATTCGGTCAATAAAATTTTATGTATTTATTATATCTCATTTTGCACGTTTAGTCAATACAAAGCACGGAATTATCTGCATTGATACAATATTTGCACGCATAAGTGCAATGAGTTTTATGAAACATAAATAATACGGGCAAAAGGGCGATTTTCGGAGGCTCTGCGAAAAAAACTCTGTAAAAACAATAGACCGCAGAAAAATGACTTTGTGCTGAGAGCGGCTGGATTGAGTCCGATTCTTTAACTGTGTAAATGTCGAAAGACGTCATAACCGCTCTGTCATTATATCATAAAAAATGTCGCTGTCAAGGTTAAAATGAATGTCG